>Ga0209684_1000008_pt1 | contig 37199 bp, 35 predicted proteins | sample PanSoiPlot6MoBio_FD_188322 | JGI IMG/M metagenome (GOLD analysis project Ga0209684, IMG submission 188322) | Tropical forest soil microbial communities from Panama analyzed to predict greenhouse gas emissions - Panama Soil Plot 6 MoBio (SPAdes)... | ecosystem: Environmental > Terrestrial > Soil...
CGGTGGTGGTGGGTTCTCAGTTAAGAGATACGCAAGCCCGCCGCAGATGACCGCTCCTGTAGCTGCGCCTATTCCAGCGCCTCCGCCGGTAAAGTTCCCGTGTTGGTGTCCTATGTAAGCGCCTCCGCCAGCACCCATGGCACCGCATGTTGCGGCACCAACGATTGCGGCGGTTTCTTTACTCATGACCCCGGTGCAGCTCGATAGGAAAAGCCCCAGTGCGCTGAGAGCTAAATACTTGTTGGTCTGCATCTCTACCCCCCCTAAACTTACTGCGAATTTCGGCCAAGGTAGTACAAGCGGAATACCTTTGTCAAGAGAAAAAATTGGAAAAAGCTAGCCAATTTCTCCTGGTTTGAGCCCCTTACATGCCTAGGAATGGGGGGTAGTTAAAATGACTACACTACATTTAGAGGCTGTGAGCCCCGTCGGGTATTTATTTGACACGGTTCGGCGAGCACTGTACGAGGAAGGCACGACGTGGCAGACTGTGGGAAATCAGGATAAAGTGGCGCACTTGTTGGGAAGGAGAATGACATGCCAAACGCGAAGAGAACATCGGACTGGGCTGTCTTCCTGCTAAGCGCACTTTTAGTCGGATGCCAAACCGTAGAGTACACGGGCCGTTCTCAAGTTAACCTCGTTTCTGAGAGTGACGAAAAAAAGTTGGGTGTGGATGCGTATGAAGACATTCTCAAGAAAACTCCGGTCTCCAAAAATCAGGCGTGGCAAGCTCAGCTAAAACGGGTCGGTCAGCGAATTTCCAGCGCGGCAGCAAAGCCCGACTACCAGTGGGAGTTTAATGTCTTGCAGGGCAAGGAGATCAATGCGTTTTGTCTTCCCGGAGGAAAGGTTGCGTTTTGGGAAGGGATCATGCCGGTTACTCAAGATGATAACGGTATTGCTGTCGTGATGGGACATGAAGTAGCTCACGCGCTCGCGCGTCACGGCGCGGAGCGCATGAGCCAGAGCATGGGAGCGCAGGTGATCGGGCAGATTCTGAGCGCCGGCGTGGGTATGGTCAATCCAGCCTACACCGAAGCTTTTGCCCAGGCATATGGGATGGGCACCAACGTTTTGGTGATTATGCCCTGGGGCCGGGCGCAGGAATCTGAAGCCGATCACATCGGTCTCATTCTGATGGCGAAGGCTGGTTACGATCCTTCCGCCGCCGTGGGATTTTGGGAGCGAATGTCGAAAATCCAGCAGGGCGGCAAACCACCCGAGTTTTTGTCCACCCACCCGAGCGATGAGACACGCATTGCACAAATCAAACAATGGCTGCCGGAAGCGAAGCAATATTACAAAGGGAAGTAGTTGGGTTCGACTGGAACAAAATCTGGCTATGCGTTCGACCATAGGAAAGCGGCAGTCCAATTATTTTATGTAGCAACTTTTGACCGCCATTTCGTCACCCGCGCTCACGGCCTGGAATTTTTCCCAGAAAGCGTCATCGACTTTCTTCCACACTGGACTCTGCTTTACTCCGCGATAGCGGCCTAGTGCGCCGGGCCCGCCGTTATAAGCCGAATAGGTGGCTCGGGCGAGGTTCCCGCCCGGCTGCTTATCTTCGTTCTTGCGAATCGCATAACGGGTCAAATAATTGAGCAGTATGTCGGCGCCGGCCTGGGTATTGTAACTGATATCGCCGTTTAATCCTTTTACGTCGTAGAGATTGCGCCAGGTGATCCGGTTCACCTGCATGAGTCCAACGTCTCCCGTTGTTGAGGCAAGCGGGGCTAGCTTTTGACCCTTTCTGATGAACTGCCTCCAACAACTCTCTTGCCAGCCGGTGGTAAAAACGATTTGTCGGTATAACTCGCGGTGTTCGGGGGCCAATTGAGACTTGGCCAACGCTCTATCGCTCAGCTCGGTGAGCAGGCTGCGCACCTCCAACAAATAGTCTTGCAATTCTTGGCTTTCCGGCACCCACTCGTTGAGTCTACTGAAGTCAGGCTCAGCCGCATGGGCGGCCCGAACAAACCATCTTCGCACGGCAGCCGATGCCTTGTCCTGCAATCTTTGCCATCTTCCTTGCTCCAACAGGGGCGAAGGAACTGGAGCAGGAAGTTCGCCGGTAAATCCGAGCAACGAACGCAACCCCGAATCGACGGACAGATTGTAAGCAAGTGGGTCGGCTTCACTTGTTCCGAGCAATTTGGCTGCACCGCGCAGCGCGTCTGGGGTGATTCTAAAAAACCCCAGGCGCTGGCCGATGCCGCTGAGTGATGTCACTCCATCCATGGCCGTGATAAAATTCGTGTACCGGCTCGCCGTTTGGCTCGCGGCACCCGGAACCGCCTGTTTGACGATCGGAGAGAGGCGCGTCCACGTATCGACAAATAACTGCGGCACAGGATCAGAACTTCCGGAGCTGAGGGCCTGCACGAGCTGATAGCGAGCGTCAAGGAAGGCGTCGCCCAGTTGTTCTTGCTGCGCCGGTTGGAAATTCTCCGCCAGTTTTTTCACCACATTCGTCAAGAACGAATCCCACTGTTGCCAATCCGCATTGGCTCCTATGGGTAACGCCAGGGCGGCTAGCCGCACATTAGAAGATTTGGGCGCTTCATTAGCCCTCAATTGCAACGCGGTTAGCGCCAGTGCGCCGGCTACGACCACAGCAAGAAGGAAGCCTCCGCCCCGGTGGCTGCTGCGGATCATAGCGCGCAAAATTTTCACCGTACCTCCAACCGCTTTCCGTCGCTTAGGTCAGAACCGAAGTGCAATGCGCGCAACGCGTGGCCTTGATCGCAATAACGGATAAACAATGCGGGCATTCTTTCGTAGTCGGCACGGGCGCCGGCGCCGGCTTTTGCAACCGGTTGATCTGTTTGAGCAAAAGAAAAATCGCAAACGCAATGATTAGGAAGTTAATGATGGTATTAAGAAAGATACCATAGTTGAGCGTGGGAGCGCCTGCCGCTTTCGCCGCCGCCACGCTGGGATAAGCTTTCCCCGACAGGTTAATAAACAGACTAGAAAAATCGACGCCGCCAAGAGCCAAACCAATGGGCGGCATGAGTATATCTTCAACGAAAGAGGCAATGATTTTCCCAAACGCCGCTCCGATGACCACAGCGACGGCCAAGTCTAGAACATTCCCCCGCATTATGAATTCTTTAAATTCCTTTAGCATGCTCAACTCCTCCTTCCTTTGATAATTCGCTTCTGATCACGCGGCGCAATGAAACAATCGAACCCTTAAGACGACGGCGGCTTACGAGTGAGCTTATATGGCAGCGCCAAAGAGAAAGTCAAATATCCGTCGTTAAAACCGCATTGCCCGGTCAATTTTCAGCGTGTATCGTTGAATCATGGCCGCTTGCAAGCGCTGGGGTTTACGTGCCGCTTTGTTTCTTGCGGTCGCCGGAGTTCTTGGTTACCTGTCTTTGTTTCTGATCGTTAAGTCGGCCCGTTTTCAACGCTGGCTCCAAGCCGAAATCACCAACCGAAGCGGTTATGAATTCAACGCAGCTGATCTCACAGTCCTACCGCCGCTCCGTTTGATCGCTTCTGCCGCTACCATTTCGAAATCCTCGAAACCGCTTTTGCAGAGTGAAAAAATCGCCGTCACCTTAAGCCCAATTGGGCTATTCTCCGGCAGCATCTACGGGCTTGAGCTGGTGAAACCCACTGTCAATCTCAATCTGCAAGAGCTTTTTAAATCATCCCCCAAGACCTCTGTAAATATCGCAATCCGCTATCTGAAGATCCAGGACGGCACCGTCGTCTTAGTAACAGGCGAAGGGGAAAGCGTGGATTTCCGTTCAATCAACGTGGACGCGGAAAATCTCAATTGGGGAGAGACGGCGGGACTCCATTTGTCCACGGACCTTCCGTGGCTCAACGGACGGGCGAACATCTCCATCCGCGAACAAAACGATGAAAAGATCGTTGCTTTACAAATTCGGCAATCTTCCGTCCAAAAAACCGGCCTTCTCTCGCCTCCCAAAGAGTCGGGAACTTTGGTCGCCGATATGAAGCTACATAAGACCGACACCGGAGAGCTAGAAATCCAAACTGCTGGACAGCTCAATCAATTCACCATCGCCGCGAGTAATTGGATTGGCCCGTTCACCGTCAACGCCAACGTTGATGCTGGTTTCAAGGAGGTCATCTTTTCCGCCAAGATGATGACTCCCGCTCTGCCCGCCAATATCGCTGCCGTTCCATTGGTGCCCAATAAAGGACCTGTTAGCGCCAGCCTGACAGGAAACTTTTCAATTCCGGAAAAGCAAACGCAGTTAAAATCCGTGCGTCTCGAGACGTCTCTTTGGACAGCCGACGGAAGCGGGAACCTGAACTTCAGTCAGCATCCCATCGCGTTAAACACCCGCTTTTCTGTTCGCAACATTTCCCTGGAAGCATTGAGGCTGTTGCTGCCCGAATGGCTCGGAGCCTGGACATATAGCGGTGTTACCGAAGCGGACGTTCAAGTCGAAGGGCCTTGGCGCGCATTGGCGGCTCATGGTGTTGCCCGCAGCGACGGGACGCAATTTACCAGCCAGAATTTTTCCCTGGCCCAACTTTCGTTGAAAGCGCCGTTTCAATGGACCGATGGCTCGCTACAGGTGAAAGATCTTCAGCTTGCGGGAAAGACGCTGGTCATCGACCGAAGGGATCAAGCCAAGATCTCCGCAGAAGAGGTTCTGGTGGGCGCCGATTTTACTAAAAAGAGTTCTGATCCGTTGAAATCCAACGGCAAGCTTGAAATTCGACGCGGGCGCTTTACCAACTCCGATGGCTCAAAAGCCGGTGAAAACTTAACTCTGAACGCTAGCTTTAACGCCACGTCGACCCACGACAAGAACCTTGTCTCGGTGACCGGCAAACTGAACGTCGAGCAGGGTGAAGTTTTGTGGAACAAGTTTTACGGCGATCTTAAGACTGTCAGACCCGGGTTGGATTTTGACGGCGATTATACGGCCTCGAACGGTACTATCCGATCGCGTCGATTAAGTCTTTCCTTGACCGACATCGGAAACATCGACCTGAGCGGCAAGTTTGAGCCCGCCACAAAAACTCCGGCGCTGAATGTCATGGTGCAAAGCGGCGGCATAAACCTGGTTCGGTTCTTCGAGTTTTTCATTAGAGAACCCCTAAAGACAAGTTATCCGCTACTCGATCAGCTCGCGCCCGCCGGACAGATGGGCTTTGCAGCTCTCGCGCAGGGCTCTTTCGATGATTTGTCTATTACCGGCAATCTGCAATTGCGCGCGGCCGACCTTCGCGCCAAATCCGACAAATGGCAAGCAGGGCCCATCAATCTCGCCCTGCCTTTCCGCATCCATCTGCCGGCCGCAAAACCGGCAACCACGACCACAAACATCGGCGCAGGAACTCTAGCCATCGCATCCGCTCGCCTGGGCCCTGAATCTATTTCGCCCGTCCAGATAAGAATTTCCTTCCGCAACAATCTGCTCAAATTCGAGCAGCCCGTCCGCATGCCAATCTACGGAGGGCTGGTTGAGCTCAAAAATCTCGTCTGGAAAGATTTCATCGCTAATCCCCAGGAATTTTCCCTGTCCGTTGATGCGCAAAGTCTGCAATTGCAGAGGTTAACCGAATCTTTGGATTGGTATCGCCTTGTCGGAATGATTAGCGGATCGATTCCAAAGGTCGAATCATCCGGAAACACACTTCGCAGCTATGGCGAAATCCAGACTCAAGTCTTCGGCGGACGGATACAACTGAGCAAAATGGAAATCGAGAACCCATTTTCCAATATTCGTTCGATTAAGCTAGATTGTCGCTTTCAAGACATCGATCTGGAGCAAGCCTCCAAGACATTTGAATTCGGTCGCATCTCAGGCATTCTAGAAGGTAGCGTAACCAATCTCGCCATCACCGATGGACAACCCGCGCAGTTCGTGGCGGAGGCTCATAGCGTCGAGAAAAGCGGCGTTAGCCAATGGATCAGCGTCGAAGCTTTGAATAAGCTTACGGTGCTCAGCTCGGGCAACAACGCGGGCGCGCTTTACGGCGGTCTCGCCGGCCTGTTCGATAACTTTCGTTACAGCAAACTCGGTTTTAAGGCGACGCTTAAGAATGACAAATTGACGTTGCGTGGAATCGAAAGCCGGGACGGAAAAGAGTATTTGGTGGTGGGAAGCCGGATTCCGCCCACGGTGAACGTCATCAGTTACACTCAAGAAATCGGTTTTGGCGAGCTTTTGAAGCGGCTGAAGCAAATCCAAAAATCGGACAAACCCCAGATCAAATAGCGGGGAGGACCTATGTGGCAACGAATCTTTATGATCGTCACTTTTTTTGTGAGCGCGTGCGTCACCGTGAATATCTACTTCCCTGCTGCCGCGGTTGAGCGCGCCGCGGACCAAATCGTCAAAGAGACCTGGGGCGGGCCTGGCGAGCCGCCGCAAAAAGGCCAGCCGCAGAAAGAGCTTCCCGTCGGTCCAGGCTCGAAAATTTCTTTTGATTTCGTTAGCGCCGCCTATGCTCAAGAGCCTGACATCAACGTTTCGAATCCTGCGATTCGCGCGCTCAAAGATTCAATTAAGAATCGGTCCGATGCCATCAAGCCCTATATGGATCGCGGCAATGTGGGCATTACCCGGGACGGATTGCTTACTGTACGGAACACAGATGGCTTGAGCCTCAAGGAGCGCGCGGAGGTCCAACAACTGGTTGAGGCTGAGAACCGCGACCGCGACGCGCTGTATGGCGAGATTGCCAAAGCCAATAATTTTTCTGCCGATGCGGTTCCAAAGATCAAGCGCATCTTCGCAAAAAGCTGGATCGACCAGGCGCGACCAGGCTGGTGGATCCAGGACGAGCAGGGAAATTGGAAGAAGAAATGACGGCAAGGCCAACCCCTCATGCCCCAAAACCATGGAGCGCTAAGGTGCGATCGGCCAGTCGCCCATCCAGCATGTAGGGGCAGGTTGGAACCCGCCTTGCCATCATTTTCGAAGGAGCGAAACATGAATCTCTTACGACGTTGTTTGATCTTCCAATTGATTTGGACTTTCTTGCCGGGCATGACGTTGCTGCCATATGATGTGACCGCCGCTCAGACAACTCAAGAAAGACCCTACATCACCACCGCCGATGCGGAGCTCAGAAAAGGGCCCGGTGCGAAATACGACGTAATCCGGACGATTCCCAGAGATACCAGAATTGAAGTGGTGAGCAAGGAAGGCTCATGGCTAAAAGTGCAATCGCAGTACGGCCGGGAGCCTGGATACATCGACGGGCAGTACGCCCGCCCCATCGCCGGAGCGGCAACAAAATCGAAAACTTTCCTCGGCCCGGGGACTTACATCACAACGGGAGAAGTAAATCTTAGAGAAGGACCTGGAACCAAATATAAAGTGCTGCGTAGGATACCAAAAGACACGAGGATCAACGTCATCAGAATAGACGGTGATTGGCTGCGTGTAGAATCGAAAAAAGGAAACCCTCCGGGCTATATCGACAAGCGTTTCGCGGAAAAAATGCCGTAAAGTCAAACATCGAAGATCGAGAGTAGCGGATGGAAGATCGCGATCCTCGATTCTCTATTTTCTTATTCTCGATTTCGTCAGCGCCTACTAACCCTTACCCAACTCTTGGGAACGCCGCGTCGCGTTGACAACGGCCTCCATCACCGCTCCTCTGAACCCCCTTTGCTCCAACGCAAAGAGGCCCGCGATGGTGGTGCCGCCCGGCGAAGTGACTTCATCTTTCAGCTCGCCAAGGTGCTTGGTGCTTTCCAGGGCCATGCGCGCGGCGCCGTACACCGTCTGCATGGCTAGCTTGAGCGCCACATCCCGCGTCAATCCGACTTGCACTCCACCGTCGGCCAACGCTTCCATGAACAGAAAAACATAGGCCGGTCCGCTGCCGCTGAGTCCGGTGACAGCGTCAAGATATTTTTCTTCCACGGGCAAGCCAACACCAAAGCTGTTGAGGACCGATCCACAAATCTCCAGATCCCGCGCGCTTGCATTGGTTCCGCCCGCATAACCGGCAGCTCCCGCGCCCACGACACAGGATATGTTGGGCATCACACGCACCACCCGCGCTCCTTTCTCCAACACCGCCTCGATCCGTGAGATCGGGACACCTGCGGCAACTGAGATCAAGAGTTTTGACTTTCCCAGTTTCCTGGAAATCTCTCTGGCGACCGGGTCGACGATCTGCGGCTTTACCGCGAGAATAACCACGTCCGCAAAGTCACACAGTTTGCCGTTGTCCGGCGTAACTTTGATGTCGAGTTCCTTGGCAATCGCTTGCCGTAGAGCATCGCTAACGTCGCTCGCCATGATTTGATCTTTGGTCACGAGACCGGACTTGATGATTCCCCTCACGATGGCGGAGCCAATTTTTCCCGCGCCGACAACTCCGATTTTCTCTGTCAACATGGCAAGCCTCCTTACCCGCTGTCACCCGCGCCAGAATAAAATGTTACCCCAGGAACTGCAAAGCGCGCCGGAAGGATAAAAACAAAAGGCCCGCGGTTTTTCCGAGGGCCTTTGGTCAATCATAAACACAAGTCGCGATCAATACCGCTTTCCCAGAGCCTCGAGGGATTTCCACGCGTTCGAGTCATCGGGACTGAGGGCCAGCACCTCGCGGTACTTCTGCTCCGCCTCCCGCACCCTGCCCAGGTTCGCATAGGCCTGGCCGAGAGCCATGCGCCACTCGTTTCGGCGGCGGCGCAACCGCAGCGCCTCTTTGTAGGCGTCGGCCGCCTCTTGCCACATGCCTAATTTCCCGTACACTTCGCCCATCGCCGAGAAAAGCGTCGCCGATTTCTCGAGCTCCGTAGCTTTGGACTTTTCCAACAAATCCTTGGCCTCTTGCCACTGTTTTTTGGCAACGGCTGGATCCTTTTCACCTTCGGCCTGCGCCGCGCGGAAACGCCCCCACGCCAGAAGCACCGCCGGGTGATCGGGCTCGATCTCTCGGGCCCGCAAGAACCACTTTTGCGCTTCCGTAAGATCTTTTCCATGCAGAGCGATATTTCCCAGTCCGAGATATGGCAGAATTTCCTTACTGCCCATCCCAATCACTTTGGAATAAACGGTCTTGGCATCGGGGAGATAAAACTCGTCGCTCATCGCCAACACCTCGGAAGCGGTATCCGGATCGCGTTCCAGGGCTTTGAACGCGGCTTTAGCTGCCTCTGTGCTTTTGTCCTGCTCGAGATACACTTTGGCTTGCAGTAAATAGAATTTCGGATTTTTCGGATCCAGCTCAATCGCTTTGTCCAAGGAGCGCAGGGCCCGATCGTAGGCGGTGCTCGCCACATAAGATTCGGCCATATAGTAATGGTGCAACGCCTCTGGAACCGGCAACGCATTTGCTTTTAACCAGGGCGGGCTATCGATCAAGTAGGGCGCCATAATGCGTTGGTTCAGCACGGTAGTGGGCCGACGAAGATTCTTCGGCGCCGAAAACTCCAGCTCAGCTCCATCATCGGTATTGATATCGGCTCCCTTGGAAAAAGCCAGGAAAGCGTTACGGTCCATTCGGAAAAAGCCCTGCACGGCGTAGATATCCGACAAGCCCAAATAGTCCAAGTCCGACCTCAAAGTCGAGTTGTTCTTGTAGATTTTCTCAAGCGCGGCGTAGTCGAAGCGGTGCTCGCGTTTGCTGCCGACCAGGAGAAAATCGCTTTCCTTCATGCCCCAGAGCGAAACATAGGGGAAAGCCTCCGCGAAAGTGCGAAACACCATGCGAAAATCGTCCGGCGACATCGAATAATTGTGAAACCACTGGGCGAAAATGCCATCGTCTTTGAGCTTGGCGTTGATGACCTGATAAAACTCACGGGTATAAAGATTGGCGATGCCGGCAATCCAAGGGTTGGAGGGCTCAGCGGTGATGACGTCGTAGTATTTCGGCGTCGCTAGAATATAGTTGCGCCCGTCCGTAGGAATGACTCGCACTCGCTTGTCTTCCAAAACGTTCTGGTGGCGGGAGTTGCGCGCCCGGCGATAGAGTGTATCGATAGCCCCGCGATAATTACGATCCTCGGAGAGAGTCATTAGCTTAGCCCGTTCTTCAGGTTCCATGACGCCTTTGTAAATGAGCTTTTGGTCTTTGGCATCGTACTGAATCCTGCTCGATGCTCCTTCCGGCAAGGTTACGCCGGAAGGAAGGCTTCGCAGTCTAACCTCCGCTCTATTGAAGAATTTGCTTGCCCCAACCATGGCCGGCTCGATCTCCAGGACCTCGATCTCTTTAAGGTTAGGGAACGTAGCGAGCGCCTTCGCGGACATACCGCTACCCAATCCAATGACGACGGCGCGCTCGGCGGTGGGATGGAGCATCATCGGAATGTAGCTGGTCATGAGCTGGCTCAACGCGTCGCCGTAGGAGCCGTCGATCTTGCCGTTGGATTTGAAATAAAGATAGTCGCTGCCGGGAATGCGATGCACGCTCACGGTCACCGTCAGCCCCTCCTTATAATAGAGCACATCGTCGCGCTTCATTTCTTCCAGCCGCAGCGAATCCGTGGGCAAAGCTTCGTATCGGTCGGTATAAATGGTAACTCCGCTGGTAAGGATATGGCGATCCCAGTGGGGCACGCGAAAAGGAACTAAAACCGCGACGATCAAGACAGCCAATCCCACAGCCAATCGCGGCAGTAGCGAAATCTTTGTATCGGCGAAGATAAGCAAGCAGCCAATAAAGAGGTTCACGACCACAGCGACGACAATCGTATTCTCCACGCCGATATTGGGGATCAAAATGAACCCTCCGACGAAAGAGCCGAGAATCGCCCCAAGAGTATTGGCGGCATAGGAACTGCCTACCCCGCTGCCTACCCTATAGATGCTTTGGGTAAACAAGCGGGCGACGAGTGGAAAAGTGAGTCCTAGCAGCACAGTGGGCAAGAGCATTACCAGACCGGAAAGAAAAACCTGAAGCGCAAGAAAGACATTGAAAGAATCGCCGAAGGCATGCAGCAACCTGATAAAGAGCAACGGCAGCTTTCCAAACAGAGGGATAGTTGCCAACGCCGCAAGGCCGACCCATATTTCAATTAGGCCGAACCCGCTCAGACGGACATCTCGGTCGCCGACGAGACGGGCATAGATAAACCCGCCCAAAGCCAGACCGATAAGAAAAGTTACCAGCATCGTCGTGAACGAATATACCGAGCTGCCGATCACCAGGCTCAATGCGCGGGTCCAGGCGTTCTCATATATAAGGGATGCGAAACCGGACAGGCCGAATGAACCCAGTACCACCCATCCTAACCACGACGGTCTTTCTCCTGTGCCCGCCTCTGGAGCTGGAACATCCTCTACTGCAGGCGCGATTCCCACCGCTTCTTTATTGCGCAGGCGATCGACAATGAGAATCAGCACGGCGATCAGGAGATTGATGCCCGCGGCAAGATACACGGTCCGGCGCATCCCCAGCATGGATATAAAAACATAGCCGGCGAAAGCGCAGCCCATAACCGCTCCCAAGGTATTCGTGGCGTAGAGGTCCCCGACTCGCCGACCGAGTTGTCCCAGGCTGCGCACGTAAAAACGGCTCAGCACCGGCAAGGTCGCGCCCATCAGAAGAGTCGGGAAGACTAACAGGACAAAGCAAAGGCAAAATAACAGCAGATTGAATAGAAAGGGATACGATGCATTGATGCCATATATAGGCGCATAGAGTTTTTGACCCAGGTGAAAAAGCCAGGGAATAATGAAGCCGTATATTCCGACTCCCGCCTCGAGCATACCGTACAGCAGAAAATCATTTTTACCCCGGTCGGCGATCTGGCCGAAGATATAGCTCCCGATGGCCAATCCTGCCATGAAAGCCGACAGCACCGTGGCGATGGCGTAGGTCGTGTTGCCGAAAATTTGCGTCAACATACGCGTCCATACGACTTCGTAAATCAAACCGGCGGCGCCAGAAAAGAAAAAGCAAAAGAGCCCAACAACAAGAAGCCATTCTTGTTTTGAACGCTGGGAAGAATCTGTCATATACATACGTCTCCCGAAACAAACGGCTGGAAATAATTCAAGAAGTGATAACAGGCCAAATCACAAGAGTAAAGGGACTGGGCCAAAGAGCGCAGTGGGCAAAGAGGAGGAAGCGAAGAGCCGCGTCGGAGCTCATGCGATCCATTACTCCATTACTCCAAAACTCCATTCCTCCAATCCCCATTCGTTGACTTTGGCACCATTGTCAGATATGGATAATCATCGTTTTAGACGCTCCAAATCAAAGATTCTTCCGCGATCTTTGTCTATCGAGCCCAAGATATTCAGATTTTTTTACACGTTAGACCTTCTGATATCGTTCAAGCAAAGGGTACAGAAATCAATGCTTTTTTTGGAGGAGAGCAATGGCAAAGGCTGAAAAGCGAGAGGGCGCGCCAGGAGAAGCGATCCGCGACTTACGCGGGGCCATCGAATGGTTCAAAAAAGCGGGCGACCTCATCGAGACCGACAAAGAGGTTGACCCTAATTTAGAAATCACCGGAATCCAAAAACAATTGGACGGCGGCTGCCCCATTTTGTTCAATAACGTCAAAGGCAAACCCCACCACCGCTGCATCACCAACCTTTTCGGTGACATGAACGTTATCAACAAAATTTTCGGCTGGAAAGACCACGCCGACCGTACCAGGAAACTGGCCCATGCCCTGACTCATCCCATTCCTCCTGTCGTGATCGACCAAAAAGACGCGCCGGTCCAGGAAGAGGTTTACGAGAAACCCGCTGAAGCGAGTGAATTCGTGGTGCCGATCCGCCACACCAACGTGGAGCCTGAATTGACCGTAGGTTCCGGTAATCGTTTGATCTCGGGGGAATATTTCGGCGGCGGAACCGACCTGGGTTACAACCGCATGAACTTTCGCTGGGGCAATGTTGCGACCTTCCAGATCTCTCCGGGCTCTCACATGTGGCAGGTTGTCACCAAGTACTACAAAGACAACAAGCTCGTTCCCATCACCATGAATTTCGGTTTGCCGCCATCCTGTTCTCTGATGGCGGGCGCGGGGTTCGACTACGTGATTCTTCCGGAGGGCTGCGACGAAGTCGGCATCGCCGGCGCGGTTCAAGGATCGCCGGTGCGCCTGGTCAAAGCGCGCACGGTTGACGCCCTCGCGGTCGCCGACGCCGAAGTCGTTCTCGAAGGTTACGTAAACCCCCGTGATCGCCGCTTTGAAACCGCGGAGTCTGAGAAAGCCGGAATCCAGGGGAGATTCCACTTCCACCCTGAATGGGCGGGTTACATGGGCAAAGCCTACAAAGCCCCAACTTTCCACGTTACCGCGGTCACCACGCGGCGCCGCGAGAGTAAACCAATTATTTTCCCCCTCGGCGTTCATACGCTCGACGACCACAACATCGATACGACCGTGCGCGAAGCGGCGATGTTCGAACTCTGCGAACGGATGCAGCCGGGCATCATCATGGACGTAAACATCCCCTACTGCATGACCGACTGGGGGGGAGCGATTATTCAAGTCAAAAAGCGCAACAAGATCGAGGAAGGCTGGCAGCGCAATTTCATGGCCGCGATTCTCGCGACTTCACAGGGCTCGCGGCTGGTCATCGCCGTCAGCGAAGATTGCGATCCCTACGACATGGACGACGTCATGTGGTGTCTCACCACCCGGGTAAATCCAAAAACCGACATCATAAACCCGCTCCCCGGGGGACGTGGACAGACCTTTATGCCCGCCGAACGCATGACTGCGGGTGAAAGAGAATGGACCGCCTCCAACACCAGCTTCGAAGGCGGCATGGGTATCGACGCCACGGTTCCCTTTGGTTATGAGAGCGATTTCATGCGCCCGGTCTACCCGGTTGATAAAATCGACCTCAAGAGATGGTTCAATGAGAAGGACATCCAAAACGCCAAGTCGCGCATGCACGGCTGGGTCCACTCATTAGCGCGTACGGGAAGATAAATCATACGCAACCTACCGCATAGTAAATTAAGGGCAGGGCCTCGTGCCCTGCTTTTTTTTGCACAACGATGAGTTCGACGAACCGCAACCTGGGCCTGCTTTCACCCTTTCGAGTTTTGGACCTAACCGACGAGCTAGGTTTCTTGTGCGGCAAGATTTTGGGCGACCTGGGCGCCGACGTAATAAAGGTAGAACCCCCGGGAGGCGATCCCGCCCGCAGCCTCGGCCCCTTTTACAAAAACCAACCGGATCCCGAGAAAAGCCTCTTTTGGTTCGGCTTCAACAATAATAAGCGCGGTATAACCCTCGATATAAAGTCTGCGAAGGGCCGCCAAGTTTTTCTCAAGCTCGCAGCCAAAGCCGATTTTGTCATCGAGACGTTTACGCCGGGCTATCTGGACGCTCTCGATCTGGGGTACAGCGCGCTGAGCCACGTTAATCCGCGCGTCATATTGACCTCCATTACGCCCTTCGGCCAAACCGGACCCTACTCCAAGTTCAAAGCGTCCGACATTGAGATTATGGCGCTCAGCGGATGCATGTCGCTCACCGGTGATCCGGATCGCCCGCCGCTACGCGTAACTTTTCCGCAATCCTACGGTTGGACTGGATCCTACGCCGCGGTGGGCGCTTTGATGGCTCATCACCACCGAGAACAGACGGGGGAAGGGCAACAGGTTGACGTATCCGCCCAAGCCTGTTTGTTGTGGGCCTTCTCCCACGCCCACGTCTTCTGGGATCTCAACCGCCATGTCGAGAAACGCGCAGGTTCGTTCATGACGGGACGTAGCATCACCGGCGCCAAGATGAGAGTTTTCTGGCCCTGCAAAGACGGATACTTGAATTTCATAATCTATGGCGGCGAGGCGGGACGGAGAACCAACCAAGCTCTGGTCCAGTGGATGGACAGCAAGGGAATGGCGCCCGAATTCCTCAAGCAGAAAGACTGGAAGACTTTTGATATCGCGCAGGTCACACAGGAAGAGATTGATCGCATGGAAGAGCCCATCGTTCATTTTTTTGCCGGGATCACCAAAGCGGAATTTTTCCAGGAAGTGGTCAAACGGGAGATGCTCGGTTATCCAGTGGCAAGCGTCAAAGAAATTGTCGCAGATCCCCAGCACGAAGCACGAGGCTTTTGGCAAAAGATCGAACATCCCGAGTTAAAGACATCCATCGATTATCCCGGAGGTTTCACCAAATTCTCCAATGGCGCCTGTCAGATTTGGCGCCGCGCGCCTTTGATCGGCGAGCACAATGAAGAAATTTACGCCGAGATGGGAATTAATAAGCAAGAAGTGGAAAAACTAAAGGAGGAAGGAACGATTTAGTGTAATGTCACAGAGCTCTTCTAAGAACTGTAGAGATGGCAGCTGCTAAATTCGCAATCAAATCCGCCTTCATCCCCCTTTTCAAAGGGGGAATTTACTCCGTGGATTTCAAACCCCTCTTTGGAAAAGCATGCCCTGAGCCAAGTCGAAGGGAGGGGAAGGGGAGATTTTCTTGTTCTTGATATGAAAGCGCTTTCGGGAATTAAGATCGTCGAATTCGCGGCGTTTGCCGCCGGTCCCGCCGTGGGCAAACATTTTGCCGATCACGGTGCTACGGTCGTACACATCGAGTCGCGCGTGCGCCCAGATGGCTTTCGCGCTCATTACCCGCCTTATAAGGATAATATTCACGGCCTCAACCGCTCTGGCCTTTTCTCCCTCTGCAACAACGACAAACTCGACATTACGCTGAATCTAAAGAAGGCGCCGGCGGCCACCGAGCTGGCCAAGAAAATCGCCGCCTGGGCGGACGTGGTGATAGAAAATTTCAGCCCCGGCACGATGGCGCGGCTCGGCATCGATTACGAAGCGCTCAGTCAGATCAAGCCGGATCTCATCATGCTGAGCACGTCGAATCTCGGACAGAGCGGTCCTCACGCACACCACGCAGGATTCGGTTCACAGCTTTCTTCCTTGGCCGGCTTTACTCATCTCACGGGATATCCCGGAGGTTCACCGCAAATCTTGTACGGCCCCTATATCGACTACATAGCCGTCGCTTATGGAGCGACAGCTATTTTAGCCGCTCTGGACTATCGCCGGCGCACTGGTAAGGGCAACTACATTGACACGGCTCAATATGAAACCGGCCTCCAATATCTCGCGCCGATTCTATTGGACTATAAAGTCAACGGCACCATCGCCGGCCGCGATGCCAATCGTGATCCGTACGCGGCGCCCCATGGAGCTTACCCTTGCAAAGGCGACGACAACTGGTGCGTGCTCAGCGTGCATTCCGAATCAGAGTGGAAGCATCTGTGTGATGTCATGGGCAATCCTCCCTGGAGCGCAGACGCAAAATTCGCGACTCATGAGACTCGCAAAAAAAATGAAGACGAGCTCGATCGCAAAATCGGCGAGTGGACTTCCGGTTACACGCCACGCGAAGTCATGGAGAAGCTTCAAGCCGCCGGCATCCGCGCGGGCATCGTGAATACCATGAAGGATATTTACACCGATCCGCAGCTCGCACAGCGCCCTCAGTGGGTCGAGCTAGAGCATCCTGAGATCGGCAAGATACACTACCAACGACCGCCGTTTCTGCTGACTAAGACACCTCCCGGCCCATCCAAGCGCGATCCTTTGCTCGCAGAGCACAATGATTATTTCTACAAGGAACTGCTCGGGTTGAGCGAAGCGGAATACCGCCGCCTCGTGGAAGAGCAAGTGATTTACTAAGATTGTAGGGGCACGGCATGCCGTGCCCCTACAATATCTCTATAATATCTCCCCCGCGCCGTGCTCCCCGCTAAAAAATTTCTTTCCCTGCGTTGACAGCTCTATGTTCATCTGATAGCAAGGTGGAAACTTTCAAAAATCGTCCTTCTCACTCGCCGAATTAAAATAAATCACCGCAGAGGTTGAAGTATGGAGAAACGTCATAAAAAAACGCTCGCTCGTACTTTAAATTGCGCCACGGTCTGTGTGAAAGTCACGCTTATCGCCATCTTGTTTATTCCCGGATTGGTTACCGTCACGCTGCTTTCTCCGAAGGCAAGAAAGCCCGGGTTTCCGCAGGGGGTGGAGCGAGCTGCAAAGGCGCCTAGAGAATTGGTGAAGATCTACTCGATCGTCAAATCGCATCGCCCCGACGTAAGCGATGGCGAAGCCTGGAAAGTTGCCGAAGTCATTTTGGAGCAAAGCGCGAAGCATAGTTTCGATCCACTCTTAGTCTCGGCGCTAATTCAGGTAGAAAGCGGATTTCAGTACGCCGCGATTTCTCCTGCGGGAGCGCGCGGTATGATGCAGCTTCTCCCCGATGTCGCCAAAGACCTTGTGAAAAAAGTTTCGCCGCCATACGAGGTCAAATCCCGGCCCTTCAAACCGGAATATCTTGATGACCCAGTGCTCAACATCAAACTCGGTGTTTACTATTTGCATGATCTGAGAAAAAGTTTTCGCAATCTGAACCTCGCCCTTATCGCCTACAACATGGGCCCCACCGAAATCCGCAATCGCTTGGAAAACAAGATTGAGCTCTCAGACGAATATTCCACCGCTGTCCTCACCGCCTATCAAAACTATAAAAAGACAAAGCACCCCCTCTTTTGATTCGCTTCCCTGTCTTCTGTTATCATCGCCTTGATGAAGGACCAACCGGTTTTATTTCTTTCGGAAGCGGCGTGGAACGAAATCTCATCCCACGCCCAGGAAACTTTTCCTGACGAGTGCTGCGGGGTGGTTTTCCTAAAAGGTACTATCGATCAAGTGCATCGCCTGAAGAACATCCAGAATCAGTTGCACCAGCTCGATCCGCAAACCTATCCTCGCACTGCGGCGATTGCCTATGCGATGGATCACAAGGAACTAGAGGCGGTCATGGACAGCAGTGGCAGGAGCGGAGGCAAGCTCAAAGCTTTCTACCACTCACATCCCAACCACGAGTCCTACTTTTCCGCGGAAGACAAAGCCTTCGCGAGTCCCTTCGGCGAACCGACGTTTCCCGCCGCCGCGCAGATCGTTATTTCGATTTACGACCGAGTGGTAAAAGAGATCCGCGCCTTCGCCTGGTCGGAGGAACAGAAAGATTTCATCGAAGTAACGCTGACCAAGACCTAGCCAAACATATTTCAATTTTTCCGTTGAATATTGGATGACCAAACCGGAAAAGAGATAATTCGCGCAAAGCATGTCCTGAGCCGCACGAAAGGGAATGCCAAGGACACCATATAGAAACAAATTCGCAACTCGAAATCCGAAATTCGAAACAATCTCAAACGGAGAAAAATCAGAAATTTCCAAACAAACTCGTTTCGGATTTCGTTATTGGGATTTAAGTCTGTGGGTTTATTTCGGATTTCGATATTTGGATTTTGGATTTTGTCTCCCTGGCAGCTTGGCGCGAGGAAATTTCTTGAAGTGGTGCTGTCAAACATTCCAAACGGGAGAATCTAATCCCCGTGAGCCAACCGCGCGACAAGTTCATCGACGTGCAGGGATTGCGCCTGCACTATCTCGAGTGGGGCGAACCAGGCGGTGAGCCCCTCGTTCTCGTGCATGGTTTTTTAGACCAGGCACACAGTTGGAGCCCCTTCGTCGCCGCTCTGGACGACTTGATCAAACAACCTCTCTGGATCATCGCGCCCGACTGCCGCGGCCACGGCGACAGCGGCTGGGTCGGCGCCGGCGGCTATTATCATTTTCCCGATTATGTCTTGGATCTCGATTGCGTTATCCAGCCGCTGGGAGTCAAGACGGTGAAGCTCATCGGCCACTCCATGGGCGGCACCATATCGTTTCTCTATACCGGGTCGTTTCCACAACGGGTGACCCGGCTCGTGCTCATCGAAGGCATTGGCCCTCTAGGCATGGCTTTTTCCGACGCTCCCGCCCGCATGGAAAAATGGATTATGGAAGTTCACCAACGGGGGCGAAGACATTTCCGCAAATATTCGAGCGTCGAAGCGGGCGCTCAGCAGCTCCAGCAAACGAATCCACGATTGGATGCCGCGCTGGCGTTACAGCTGGCGCATTCGGGCATGAAGCAATCATTGCGCGGGAAGTGGGTCTGGAAATTCGACCCGCTTCATCGCACCGCGGCGCCACAACCCTTCTACGCGGCGCAGGCCATCGAATTTCTCCGTCGCATCGCCTGTCCTGTCCTCATCGTAGACGGCGCAAAGAGCCATCAAACCCAACGCCACGACAAGAAAGAACGATTGGCAGAAATCAAAGACCGCAAACAAGTCGTCATCGAAAACGCCGGCCACATGGTGCATCAGGACAATCCACAGGCCTTGGCAAAAGCAGTCGCAGAATTTTTGTCTTGAACAAGGGAAGCCGAAAAGGCCCCGTTTTCGGATGTTCTCACGCCAAGCATGTCCTGAGCGAAGTCGAAGAAGCGCCAAGAAGCGAAGTTGGAAGACTTATTTTCTTTTCCCTTTGTGCTTTTGCGTCTTTGCGGGAGATCAATCCGAGTTTGGTTTCGGCGCCGCCGCGCTAGGTTCAAATGTGCTTTTCTTTTGCTCAACTTGACACCGGTCGAAGAACTGTTATACGTGGCCGCCAAAAGGGGGTGCCCGCCATGAAGCGAGTGCTGGTCGCGCTTCTCCTGGTGTTTTCGCTTCCGCCTTTGGCATTAACTCAAGAGCGAGTCAAATTTCCTGTGGGCGTTTCTTCAAAAGTCCTTGGCTATGGCCATCTATGGGCCGCATGGCGGCTGAAATATTTCGAGCGCGAAGGACTCGACGTGGAGGTGGTGGTGATGCGCGGCACCGCTCCGGCTGTGCAAGCGATGATCGCCAATTCGATTTCTGCCGGGCTGCTAGCCAATGACGGTCCCATTGCCGCGGTGGAACAAGGGATGGACATCGCCATGGTGGCGAGCAGCAGTAAGATTTCACACATTCTCATGGGTGGCAAGAACTATAAGACCTGGGAGGATCTGCGCGGCTCGACCGTCGGGTCTTCCACCCTCACCTCGGGGACAGCGTTTGTTCTGCGACGAGCGTTGAAGGTGAAAGGTCTCGAATATCCACGCGACTACAAACTTCTCAATGTTGGCGGGACCACTTCTGCCTTCGCGGCCATGACCGCGGGCCAGATTTCCGCAGCCATGCTCGCGGTACCCAACGCCTTTCAGGCTCAAGAAGCTGGCTTCAATACCATCGGTCGGATAGCGGATATCTTTCCCACCTATCTTCTTTCGGCATATTCCGTAAGGCGAAGTTGGGCGGAAAAAAATCGCACTCAGGTAGTCCACTTTCTAAAAGCGGTCCTGCGCGCGCGGAAGTGGTTTGAGGAAGACAAAAAAGCCGCCGTTCAATTTCTGGCCAAGGAGTTTGAGCTCAAGCCCAACCTCGCCGAAAAGGGTCTCGACTACTACCTCATACATCAAGTGTGGCCTCCGGGGTTCGATATTGAAATGGATGGATTAAAAGCCGTCGTCGACATCTATGCGGAACAGACGGCAATGAAAGGCCCGCTCCCGAATCCCGAAAAATACGTCGACTTGAGTTACTTGAAGCAGGCACAGAAGGAATTGGGCTGGAAGTAAAGGTCGGGGCTAACGGCCATCGGCCCGTCCTGCACACGGTCGAAGTTAGAGTCGGCGAGATCCAATAATTTCATTTTGCGGAGGAAACCATGATCAATGTCGAAGGGGAAAAAATCGAGGTGATCGACGCGCATTCGCATATGGGCGCGCGGAAAAAACTTGCCATACATCAGATTCCGCCGATCATGAAATTCATGGCGGAGGACATGCTTAACTCAATGGACGCCGCCGGCGTGGATGGAGTGGTCACTTTTGCAATTGGCATAGGAGAACCGTCTGATTATCGAGAGACAAATCAGTACATCGCCAACGCAATGAAACAACACCCGGGGCGTATTCATGGCTTCATGAGGCTGAGTCCAGGCAACGGGCCGAAAGACACGCTGCGGGTGCTTGATGAGGGAGTCAAGCTCGGGCTTAAGGGAATCAAAATTCATCCGCTCATAGAACATTGTCCGGCCAACGACAAAGAAAAAGTGTATCCTCTGATGGAAGCGGCTCAACATCACGATTTAACCGTTTTGTTCCACTGCGGTCTGGGAGAAGACGCCAGCCCAAAGCGCATTGGCGAAGTGGCCAAAGATTTTCCCAAGCTCAAAGTAATTATGGGCCATTCGGGCCTGGTGGAAGGCGTGAGAGAGGTGGTCGAGATCGCCAAGAAGTGCGAAAACGTTCACATGGACAGCTCGGGCGTGGGATGGTTGCCGTTCTTCTGCGAGTCCATCTCATGGGCTGGTCCCGACCGCGTGCTATACGGCTCGGATCATCCGTTTAATCCAATGGACTGGGAGATCGAGAAGATCGTCAAGCACGCACAGCGGCACCTAAAGCTCAAAATCGAAGATCTGCGACTGATCATGTCTGGCAACATCAAACGGCTGCTCAACATAACATAAATGCAGTTCAAATCGTTCAAAATGTTCAAGCAGTTCAAGCCGTTTCGGACCCCCACCTCTTTCCTCCCCCGCGTAATGAGACAGTGTCGCAACTGTCATTCTGAGGCGGAGCCGAAGAATCTCGTCTTCGTAAGTGGCAGAAAAAACGAGATCCTTCGCTTTGCTCAGGATGACAGAAATGTGACTTACGCGCATTGTGACACTGTCTCAATGCGGGGAAAAATTAAGGAGGGGGAACAACTTGAACCAAACTATTCGTGATCTAAGTCTCCAGAACGCGGAGCGCTGGAACCCGCCACGCGACGATTAAGGCCAAAACGATAACGATGGCTCCCATCGTAGCCACCGTTGAAGGCGCCCCGATGAAGTGCGCGGTTACTCCGGCAAATAACGCTCCTGCCGGCATGAAGCCTCGGTCCAGCATATAAAGACTCATCACGCGGCCGCGCAGCTCATCGGGTACGATGAGCTGCAAAAGGGTATTGGTGCTTGCCAGGAAGAACATCTGAAAGAGACCGGCCAGGACTAAGAACACCAACGCAAGCGGAAACGATTTGACCTGTGAAAAAATGATAAGGAATAGTCCTAGGATGATAATACTCCCGACCAGGAAGAGCCCTTGTCGTCTGAGCCGATTGACCACGGAGGCGAGGATAAGCACCGCCAGCAAGGCCCCGACTCCTGGCGCCGCCATCAACATGCCGAGGCCCTCAGGGCCGACTTTCAATACATCTTTCTGGAACACCGGCATCAAAGTCTGGTAGGGCACAGCGAAAATGCGCGGTACATAGGCTAAAATCATCAGCGCCAACACAGCGGGAGTCGACCAGACATAGGCGAATCCCTCTTTGAGATTGGCCAGCGCGGAAGAGCGCCGCGCCTCATCTGGCGTGGGAGGCACGTGCATCAAATAAATCATTACGAGCACGCCCACGTATGCGATGGCCTGGACAAAAAAGTTTCCCGCCACCCCGAACAACGCGATCATTGCGCCGCCCGCCGCGGGACCCATGACTTTCATCAGGTTGAACCCGCCCGAGTTCAGCGCGATGGCATTCGCCAGATCTTTTTTGGGAACGACGCTCGGGATCATGCTTTGCCTGACAGGTTCGCTGAACGTCCAGGCAACTCCTGTGATCAACGTGAAGACAAAAACATGCCACACCTGAAGCATCGGGGAGGCCACCAGAGCACCCATCACCACCGCGGTTACTATTAATACCCATTGCGTGCGCAGCAATAATTTTTTCCGATCCACACGGTCGGCGGCCACCCCTGCCATCGGTCCGGTAACCAAGAAAGGTAGAGCGCGCAGCCCATTCAGCGCTCCCAACAGCATGGAATTGCCGGTCAAGTCATAAACAAGCCATCCGAGAGTTACCTGTTGGATCCACTGTCCGGCGCTCATCATGAACGTCCCTGTGCACAGGTAGCGAAAGTCTACGTGGCGGAAAGAAGAGAAAATCTGAAATCGAAACGGCCCAGACGCTTCAACCGGTGCTTCGTCAACAAATGCTTCAGCTGGTTCGGTCAGTTCTTCTTTCACGGAATCCTTTTTTCTAGAACAGCAGCATAAATTTCAGCTCCTGAATTAGTATCAAGATTCTTCATTCGTTTCTACAAATCGTGTGCGAATTTAATACTAAATTTCCTCCGTTGTCACCTTTGTGCTACGTTCTTGCCCTGGGCAAGTTCTTTCAATATGATTCCTTCGCCTTTAGACACACCGCCGCGAGTTATAAGGATGAAGCCCAACGCGAATTGCTTGCGCTGTTGCGCAGAAGGAAAACAATCAAATTTAGAAAATAGCGGAGGGAAAGATGCTACACATGAAATCGTGGCTATGTCTCGCCCTGGTTGTATTTAGCAACGTCCATAGTGTTAGCGCAGCCGCCGCACCTACAAAGATTGCCGTTGGTTTTGCCGCCATGAACGCCAGAGTGACTCCTCTATGGGCGGCGAAGGACGAAGGCTTTTTCGCTAAAAACGATATTGATGGCGAGCCCGTTTTTGTTCGTGGAGCCCCTACGCTGAATGCAGCAATGATTTCAGGTGATCTCCAAGCGGGCTATACGGGTGGGACGGCGGTCATGGGCGCCGCGGTTGGCGGAGCCGATTTCAAGATTCTTGCGATTCTTACCAGTAAAGTGACCTACGATCTGGTCGCGCGCCGCGGCATTAAGAGTGTTGAAGACCTGCGCGGAAAACAAATCGGAGTCACCAGTATCGGCGGAACCAATTGGATGGGAACTATTTTGGGCCTGGAAAGATTAGGACTGGACCCGGTTCGCGACAAAATAAATTTCATTGTCGCAGGAGACGACTCCGTTCGCACTCAAGGAATTGTGGCAGGCACTATGGACGCAACAGCGGTGGATGGGGTGTACAGCAAAATACTTCGAGAAAAGGGATTGCCCGTTTTGGCGGAATTCAGCGCTCTTAAGATTCCCATTACCAGCGCGTCCTTTGTCGTGCCGAACGCATTGATCCAGAAAAATCCGCGCATCGTAGAGAATCTCCTAAAAGCGGTTCTGGAGGGAATCATCTGGGGGATTGCGCCCATGAACAAAAGCAAAGTCATTGCCCTCATCGGCAAGCGTCTTCGTCTTACACCCCAAGAAGCTGAGGAAGGATACAAGGACATGCTCCTTGGACTGGAGCGCAAACCCTTCCCTTCCACAGATGGGCTCAAGAACATACAACGCCTAATGAAAAGCCGAAATCCGAAAATGGCCGAACTTAAAGTGGAGGGACTCATCGACGCAAGCTTTATGCACAAACTCGAGGAAACTGGATTTATAGATAAGCTGTACAGCACGTACGGAATTAAATAAAGAATTGTCAGTGAGGAAAATAATTGCTCGGTCGTCGCCACTCGTTAAGATGTTGGCAAGCATGATCGCGCCGTGTTCCGTGAAGGCATACCGCAAAGTCAGCGAGCACTTAAGCTTTTGCAGGTGGTCACAATTTGTCCATCATGAAAATTATTATTATGTCCACGAATTCCGACCGTGCTGCAAATCAAGGGTGGAACCATGAAAAAAATCCTTCCGCTTCTTTTTCTGCTTGCAGTTGGTGGAGGTTTAAGCACAGTTGAAGCGCAGTCGCTGCCGCTTCGAGTGGGTTACACTGCCCTGGCGGGCTCGTTCTCGCCACTGTGGATGGCAAAGGAATTAGAGCTGTTCGAGCGACAGGGGATCCAGTCCAGCCCGATTTACATGGCCTCGACGCTTGCTTACCAGGCCATGCTGGCCGGAGAGACCGACTTTACGGTCGGAGCTAGCGTTCCAACCGTTCAGGCTCGCCTCGGCGGGGCGGACCCGCTTATACTAGTCACCTGGGTCAGTGGGTTCACCTTTTCCATTATGGCCCGCCCGCCGGTTCAGCAACCAGGCGACCTCCGCGGCAAGCGCATTGCAGTCACGCGATTTGGAGCACCGACCGACTTCGGTGCGCGAACTGCCCTGAAGCGGTGGGGTTTGGTTCCGGTCAAAGACGTGACGGTCATCCAGTTAGGCGGGCTCCCCGAGGCCTTTGCGGCCCTGAAGGGAGATTCTGTGCAGGCGGCCGTCCTGCCGCCACCCTTCTCCACGGAAGCCAAACGTTTGGGGATGGTCGAACTTATTGATTTCAACCAGAGTGATATTGAGTTTACCGGCGTAGGACTCACCGGCACAGCGCGCCACGTGACTGCCCGTGGTGAAGCTACCCAGAGAATGGTCCGGGCGTTGGTTGAAGCAATTTGGGCCTTCAAGGCCAACCGGGAAGCAGCTCTTCGTGCCATCGGAAAATACACGCGCTTAACCGACCGCAACCTCTTGGAGGAGACCTATCAGACCAATAGGAAAGTCATCCGACTAGTTCCTCGGACCACCGAGCCGGCGGTGCGCAATGTCCTTGAAGCGCTGGCAGATCAAAATCCAAAAGCCCGTGGGGCGAACCCGTTGGATTTCTACACCAACCGCTTTATTGATGAGCTCGAGCAGACAGGCTTCATGCGTGAATTAGCCGGCCGCTATCCCGACGCTCTTCGCTGAGTTCGGGCCGGCTGGGTTCGAGTGCCAGGTCAGAAGGGCGTAGATGCAAGGAGAGAGAAACCGACGACCGTATTTGCGACAAAAAAACGGAGATCGAGAATGGAAGATCGAACACCGCCATCTATCTTCAATCCTCGATGGTTATTTGGCGACGACCTTTTTAGGCGACATGGAAGGAGGGAATAGTTATGGCTCTCATGACGGGCTCGCGCTTTTTTGCTGAGGCGATGCAAGCGTACGGCGTGACGCATATCTTTTTTGTCCCGACGATGCTGCTGCCGGCGATGGCAGAGATGGAGGATATGAATATCCGGCGCGTGGTAACCCACGGCGAGAAGGCTGCGGCTTACATGGCCGACGGTTATGCACGCGCCTCGCGCCGGCCGGGAATCTGTATGGCGCAGAACGTTGGCGCAGCCAATTTGGCGGCGGGGTTGAGAGACGCATACATGGCCTGTTCTCCGGTGATCGCGATCACAGGAGGGCCTGACTCCGAGTCCCGATACCGCCACCTGTATCAGGAGATCGAGGATTTTTCGATGTTCGAACCGGTAACGAAATTTAATGCTCGGATCGACAGGCTAAACCGATTGCCGGACCTGCTCCGCCAAGCCTTCCGAGAGGCGACCAGCGGAGCGCCTGGACCCGTGCACTTGGAGACGCGCGGAAGTCATGGTCAGGTGGTTGAGGAGGAAGGAGACCTGGAACTGATTGTTGAAGAGCGGCACAAGGAGTTCCCCGCCTTTAGGCCGGAGCCAGAGCTGGAGCGGGTTCGCGACGCGGCCGCCGCGCTGCGGCAAGCGCAGCGGCCAGTGATCGTAGCCGGTGGCGGAGTTACAGCTTCTCAAGCCGCGCAAGAGGTCGTAGAGCTTTCGGAGAAGGTCTCGATTCCGGTAGCAACTTCGCTGAATGGCAAGGGGACGATCGCTGATGATCACCCGCTCTCAGTGGGAGTCGTCGGAACTTACTCCCGTTCATGCGCCAACCGCGCGGTGGCCGAGGCCGACTTAGTTTTTTTCATCGGCAGCCACACTGGCAGCCAGGTGACGAACAATTGGAAGATTCCACGGCCCGGCGCCGCCGTAATTCAGTTGGATATCTCGGCGGCGGACTTGGGCCGAAATTATTCAAACACGGTGAGTCTATTGGGCGACGCCAAAGCGACGCTACGAAAGATGATCGAGGCGCTACAGCCGATGGAGCCCAGGACGAGCTGGATACGACGCGTACAACAGCTCGTTAGCGAGTGGCGCGACCAAGTGGCGCCGCTGCGCGACTCCGACGCGGTGCCGATGAGACCGGAACGGCTCTGCAAAGAGATCACCGAGTTTCTACCGCCGAATGCAGTCGTAGTATCAGACACGGGCCACTCCGGGATCTGGTCGGGCACAATGATCGACCTCAACAAACCGGGTCAAAGGTATATTCGTTGTGCCGGCTCTCTCGGCTGGGCTTTCCCGGCGTCGCTCGGCGTAAAATGCGCGCTTCCCGACACGCCGGTTTTATGCTTTACCGGCGACGGTGGTTTCTATTATCACCTCGCCGAACTTGAGACCGCAGTGCGCTTCGGCATCAACGCGGTCATCGTCGTGAATGACAACCACTCGCTCAATCAGGAGACGAGGTTATTTGACAGCGCTTATGGCGGACAGCAGCGCGGTCGAGCCGGAGAGATGTGGATCTTCGAGGACATTAATTTAGCCAAAGTAGCCGAAGCGATGGGCTGCTTCAGCGTTCGCGTCGAGCGACCGAGCGACATCCAAAGCGTCCTGGAGCGTGCCTTTGCCGCCAACAAACCGGCCGTCATTGACGTCGTCAGCGACATCAAAGCGCTGGCGGCCCGCGGGTGGACGACCGTGTCTTGACGGGAGGATGGAGTGATACGTAAATCGGCTTTGCTGTTCGCTTTCCTCTTTTTGAGTTTGACTTGCCTCCCTCAGCTTGCGTGCGCGCAGGAGCGCATGCGCATCGCCTGGGCGGGGAGCACACCTTCCAACACTCCGATCTGGGTCGCCGACCAAAAAGGCTTCTTCAGGAAAAACGGTCTTAATGCAGAAGTCATCGCTATCAGCGCGAGCACGATTGTCATCCAAGCGCTCCTCACCGGCGAGCTCGACCTGATCATCGCGCCATCGGCGACGTTGGTTACGTCGCGGTTGGCGGGAGCCGACACGATCATGGTCTCGACCAATCTGCCGCTATTCATTGACCACATCGTCTCCCTTGCCGACATCTCGACTGTTGAACAGCTAAGGGGCAAGACCGGCGGCGTCAATCGCCTCGGGACGACTTCCGATATGACTCTGCGGCTCGCGCTCCGGCGCCTTGGCATCGATCCGGAAAAAGAGACCAAGATCATCGCGACGGGAGAAAATCCCCAGCGGCTCGCGGCACTATCGCGCAACATTACGCAATTCACGCTTCTGGGCGAGCCTTTGGTGAGAGAAGCAGAAAAGATGGGCTTTAGAGATTTGATCGATATCGGAACCCTGAAGATCCCCTATCACGTGAACGCCGTAGTCACGCGCGAAGCCACCATCAAAGCGAGACGACCCCTCGTGGCCAAGACGGTGCGGGCGTTCACAGAAGCGATTCACTACATCAAAACCAATAAGGAAGACACCAAAGCGCTCATTGGCAAAAATCTCAAGACCAACGACCCCGAGGGCTTAGAGCGGGCCTACCGCGCTTATAATGCGGCTTTCCCGGAAAGGCCGGTACCCACCTGGGAAGGCGTGAAGACCTTGCTCGACGACATGGCGCCGCGCAATTCCAAAGCCGCCGCGGCGGACCCGAAGAGCTTCGTCGATACGAGTTTTGTACAGGAGCTGGAGGCGTCGGGTTTTATTAGGCAGCTTTACAAACGGTGAGCAGATAAGCGCATTCCCCTTGGATTGCCACGCGGGTGTTTTATCGCTATTCTCCGCGCCACGACATCTTTAGTCCGAGGCTCTCTTCCACGCAACGGTCGCGACGCGCGAGGATTTCGCTGTCGTCGTACGGATACTGAAGCTTTGTCCATTCCTGATCAAACTGAATGACCTTGTTGGCTGCTTCCTTTCTGGCGCGAAGATACGGCAGCAAAAGCCTAAGCAATTCAGCGCACCGTCGCCTTCCCCCAAGCGACCAAATAAATGACTGCCCTGTCTTGCGCACGGAACCACCGAGCAAGGCGCATAATGGCTTCAAGCTTGCGCGATTTGAGCATTGCACATTGATTCTTACCGTATATTTTGTTCTTCCCTTATCCGAATACCGAATGACGCCAATGAAACATGAACGGTCCAAGTAACCGGCAAGGTAAGCGCATTCCGCATCCCCAAGGCTGTACAAAACTTCGTTCATTAGGATCGCCTCCGAAACGCAGTAAGGGTTTTCAAGACTCAACACAAACAAGCGACTAGGCCGCAATAAAAAGTGAGAGCCGGAAGTTGGAAGGGTAATCCTGAGTTTACAGGGCTGTTGATCGTGCCAAAAATTAACCTTGTTCGCTCAGAGTTTCACCAGCGTGACGCAAAGTTAAGGCCAATTTTAACTGATCGATTTTTCTAGCACTCGAAGGCTAAGCTGTAGGTCGGATCATACGCAATTGTGGGTTAATGGCTACGCGTTCACGGTTCAGTTCATGAGCAACCAGGGTCGGTAAGGAAATGATCACGAAGCTGTTTCGCTTTAAAACGGAGATATATCGATGAAAATGCGGCTTTATACCGCGCTGGATCGCACCGGGCCCTGCTAAAGGTCCGCTTTAACGCCAGTACGGAGATGGAGCCGAGATCGATCAGGGAGTTAAGTTATCAATGAGTTCGGCGTCGATCCACGACTTCGCCATCTCAACCGCATAGATCTCGGCTTGCTCGATGATTTTGAAGAGGTCAGTCGGCCCAGCGATCAGCTGATGCTGTTGCTTCCCATCTTCATCCCATGAGACATCGGCCTTAGGAATCCAGCAGTCCGTCTCTAGATTTAGCTGAGGCATGGAGTAAATTCGGCGCGCTTTATATAGCTCCTCCATTTCGTCGTCCCTCCGTTTTGAATCCTACCAACGATTTCAAATCGCTCATACGTTCGCCGCGAATGGGAACAAATGGAACGCCCGACGTATAACGCCAGGGCAAAGACCAGTCAAGAGGCATTTCCGGGTCCGGCTAGGTTGAATGCGGATTCCGCAATTAAACTCATCGCCCACACTAGGTGAAGCGTGAGCTTGGAGTTGCGAAGGCACAGACGCGTAATGTTTCATAGCCGTTTTTCATACTCGGCACTCAGTTCTCAACATTTCAGGCCCTACTCACATCACACCGCTGCTGGCAAATTTCTTAGAGCTACAGGACCATTGACTTCGCAACGGAAAGCTTGCGCTTCATCGCTTGTTTCACCTCCAACTGTGGAATCCGGGAGGCTGAATCAACGTGAAAAAAGGACGGGTTCGTCATCCGCCCTTTTCAAATTGGTGGAGCGGGTGAGGCAGTGTGGAATAGCGGAGAATACAGTTTCAACCCTAACGCAGATCACCTGCGGCGTCGGACCATGAACGGCGGAACGCGCCGCCGCGTGGTCTTCTTCGGGGGAGCCCGTCTGGGTCATCTAGATTACAAGTCGTGATGTCGATCTCGTCCGAGAAGCTTCGTGCTCGAAGTTCAACTGAGTGCCGCATTGGAGCACAAAAACTTCGCGTGCCCTAAACCGCGAGGGTTTGCCGCTTACGATTCGGAAGTCAGACCGAACCACGCTGAACCACGCGACGAACGGAGCGCCGGTGGTTCAGCGACAGATCGAGCAATGGCATTTTATCTCATCGAAGGGAGTGCCCACTGTTTCATAACGGACCTCTCCGCAAAAGCATCCGCCCTTGAGCATTCAATCACCTGCCGCTTTGCTTTTCTCCGTGACTGGCTTGCGTTCTCTGATTGCCGGCTCTTCGATTGCGCAGGCCCTTCCCCTTATCTACTTTTTTCCCGCGAACATCGCCTGCACGCGTTTCTGCAACTCCTCCGGCGCGACGTCTTCTTTATGCGTGGCTACCCACCAGAGATGGCCGAAAGGGTCCTCGAGCTGGCCCGACCGGTCGCCGTAAAACTGATCCATGACAGGCTTGCGTTCTTTGGCGCCGGCGGCAAGCGCTTTCTTAAAAAACGCGTCGACGTCTTCGATGTAAAGATGGATGCTGACAGGCGATCCACCAAGCGTTTCCGGCGCCTTACCGCCGTATTCCGGAAATTCATCCGACAACATGATCATAGAATCGCCTAAACGGATTTCCGCATGCCCAAGGCGGCCATCAGGCATTATCAATTTGTAGCTCTCCGTCGCTCCGAACGCCTTTTTGTAGAACTCCAGCGCCTTGGCGGCATTTTTGATGGCGAGGTAGGGTGTTACGGTGCGGTGTCCGGCGGGTATGGCCTTCACAGTACTCATAGCTACCTCCTTGAGATGTTTTAGCTTACGGAATGAATGAGTCAATCAGTTGGCCCGAGTGATGCCTAGCTTTCTCATGCGGGATTGGAGAGTCGTCCGCTTCAAACCGAGCCGCGCGGCAGCGCCTGCGGGCCCGCCGATGACCCAATTCGTTTCACCGAGCGCGCGCACGATGTGCTCCCTCTCGGCATGTTCCAGAGTCGCCACCCCGCCAATTGAAATGGTCGCACTTGAATTCGACCTGTGCTTGAGCTCGGCGAGCGGGAGTTGCAGCTCCGTACTGCGGGACAGGATGACCGCGCGCTCGATGAAGTTTTCGAGCTCACGCACGTTGCCGGGCCAATGATATTCAGTGAGAGCAGCCATGCCCTTGACCGGAATTGTCTCAATCGGCTTTTTCGTACGGCGCGCGTACTTTTGGGCGAAGTAGCGTACGAGGAGCGGAATATCTTCCCTGCGCTCGCGCAGCGGCGGGACTACAAGTGGGAAAACATTGAGCCTGTAATAGAGGTCGCTGCGAAACTGCTTGTCTACAACCTTTTGGGTAAGGTCCACGTTTGTGGCGGCGACGAGACGAACATCCACCCGGGTCGTACGCCCGCTGCCCAACCGCTCGAATTCCTGTTCCTGCAAAACGCGTAAGAGCTTCGGTTGTAACTCCAAAGGGATGTCGCCGACTTCGTCGAGAAAGAGCGTGCCTCGATGCGCGAGCTCGAAGCGCCCGATGCGCTGCGCGATAGCGCCGGTAAAAGCACCCTTCTCGTGGCCAAACAGCTCGCTCTCGAGTAGTCCGGTTGGAATCGCTGCGCAGTTCACCTTCACGAGCGTCCGTTCGCGGCGCGAACTTAGATTATGGATAGCGCGCGCAATCAATTCCTTGCCGGTGCCCGTTTCTCCCAGAACGAGAATCGTTGAGTCCGTCCCAGCCACCGTCTTCAGTTGCTCTAAGATTTGTTTCAAGGCCGGGCTTTCTCCGACAATTTCTTCGAAATTGTGTTCAGTGCGAATCTCGTCTTGTAGATACAGGTTCTCCTTGGCCAGAAGGTCTTTAAGTTCGGTGATTTCCCTATAGGCCTGCGCGTTCTCCACCGCGATCGCGATTTGCTTTGCGACCTCGGTGAGCAGCTCGACTTCATCCGGGTTGAACATATCCTCACGGCATCGCCCCACGTTGAGCGCGCCCAGCACTCGGTCGTGAGACAACAGTGGGACAGAGCAGAAGGCTTTTACGCCTTCGGCAATCAATTGTTGCACGGCTGGCGATTCCGAACACAGGTTTTTCAGATCTTCCTCACCGAATACCGCCGGCTTCCCGGTGCTGATCGCGATAGCGGCGGGTGATTTCATACAGCTGTCTGACTCCACTCGCCCTTCTCGAACGAAGGATTGGTTCTTCGCAAAACTCAGCACGTGCACCCGATACCGGCGCGTCTCCAGATCAACCAGAACCAAGGCTGAACCGTCATGCTGGATGACCCGTCGCAGGCAGCTACTGACGGCGGGGAAAAGATCATCGAGATCCAAGTGCGAAACCACCGCATTGTTCACTTCCAGCAGCAGACGCACCCGGTCACGTTCACGCGTTAGTTGCCCCTGCGCCGACTGCGCCTGCTCAAAATTAAGCGCGTTGTCGATGGCCACCGCCAACTGCCTTGCGACTTGCTCGAGAAAGCGAAATTCCGCGGGCTGGTACGCTTTCTCGCGAACGCTGCCTATGGTCATAGCTCCCAGGCGTCTATGTGCCGTGCTCAAGGGCAAACAGCAACAGGACCTGATGTGATTTGCGCGCAACCTCTGCATCGCGCGTGGAAAGCGAACTTCGTGGTCAACGTCGTCAAAAAGGAGCGCTTGTTGTGTTTGCCATACGGAACCGGCAAGCGATTCGTTGACGGGCAATTCAGGAACTAAGTCACCGGGCGCCGACTTTTCCAAAACGTGTATGCGCATGACATTGCGCTCCGGATCATGCAGCCTTACACTCACATAGTCGAACTGAAGAATATTGCGCAGGGGCTGGGCGAGATCGTGCAACAACGCGGAGAGGTCTCGATGAGAAGCGATAGACTCTGAAACCTGCAAGAGCGTTTGGTATTGATCCCGCAGCGCGTCAGTATTCTGACCCGCAAATTGTTGTTGACTCATCACTGGAAGAATACCCCTCGGCTGAGCGCTACTCAAGGTAGCGTCTGTTGCGGTATTGGCCGACGCACGTGAGCGCGCCATCTCCGTATACTCCTTGGCCACGCCGTTCTCCCGTTGCAAATTTTTATTGCTTTCCAATTCCATCCGGAAAACGATCTGGAACGAGGTTCAATTCAACGTCGAGTTCGAGGAGCGCTTTTCCTCCGGCGAGCACGAACGCAAAGCCCTCAGTGGCATCGAGCGCGAGTTGCGCGGCCTCGGTCTCGCTTCCTGGAAAACCTTTGTTCGTGACGCTGACGAATGTCGTGCCATCGGGCCGCGCCTTGGGGCCTTTTTTCTCCCTCGAGCGGGCCGTTTGCTTTGAATTATTCTTTCGCACGACGCCGCTCACTTTCGCAGATCAACTCGACCAGGTTCTCAGCCGGACGAATCTCGACGATTCCCGACTTCACGGCCGGGTGCTCTGCCATCAACTGGATCGCATGGTTCAGGTCGCTCGCTTCGAACACGCCGAATCCGCCCAACTGTTCTTTCGTCTCGGCGTACGGGCCATCGGTGATAAACACTTTGCCGTTCTTCCATCGCAGGGTGACGCCGTTCCGGGCGCTTTGGAGCGCTTCCCCACCCGCAACCCAGTGACCGTTCTTCCGCAACTCGTCGTCATACGCGAAGCATTCGTCCAAATAGGCGTTTTGCTCGCTTTGGGACGTCGTCTCCCACTTCTTCTCGTCAAAGTATCCAAGGCAGATGTATTTCATGAACTTACCTCATGCTCCTGTTGCTCGTGAACGCCGTCGCTCACTTTCGTGAATCATTTCAGCCAAATCCTGCGCCGCGCGAATTTCCCAGGGCCCTGCCTTCACACCGGGGTGCTTTGACATCAACTGGATCGCGTGGTTCAGGTCTTTCGCCTCTAGTATAAGGATCCCGCCTAAGTACTCTTTCGTCTCGGCATACGGGCCGTCGGTGATCAACACCTTGCCGTTCTTCCATCGCAGCGTGGCCCCATTCCGAGGGCTTTGCAGCGCCTCGCCACCAACAAAGTGACCATTCTTGCGAAGCACGTCGTCGTAGGCGAAACACTGGTCTACCAGGGCGTTCTGCTCGCGTTCGGACATCGTCTCCCAGCTCTTTTCGTCAAGGTATCCAAGACAGATGTATTTCATGGTTTCCTCCTGTTCATAGCTTGCTGCTTTCATCCCTAAGGTTTCGTGTCTTTCGGCTGATATCACAGAGCATATCCGAATGGATGTTCAGACCGATATTAGTCATGTTGTAAAGATGCTCGCTGGCAACAAGCCAGACGATCTCGCAGATCTCACGTTCGGAATAATTGCGGGACAGGCGAGCAAAGGTCTCCGGTTTGATCTTTTTATCCTTTGTCAGCTCCGTCACATAGTCCAGTGCGGCGCGTTCCGCGTCGCTAAAAAGACCGCTCGTCCTGTATTCCTCCAGCGCATCGAATTTCGCTTCATTCATTGACCCCTTGATCGTGAATGACCGGGCAATATCCATACAAAAAGAGCAGACATTGACGCGTGCCACCTGCTCGCGGATGAGCAGAACAGTCTCCGGCGGCAGCGTCAGCATTTTATCCAGCTTGTTGATCTTCGTGTAGAAGAGACCGAATGCAGGCGGCAACCGCGCGCTATGCACTTTCAGCGGTGTGAGCACCTTGCCAAATTGCCGGCGCGTAAAGTAGTACGCCAGCTTCATGGTCAGCCCCTTGGGTTTTTCGATGGGAGGAAGGAGTGTATCCATATGCGAGAGCCTAACGCCCCTGTATTTCCCAGACCGGCCTGACCTCGATACTTCCAAAGCGGGCTGACGGGATCTTGGCGGCAATCTGAATCGCCTCGTTGAGGTCTAGGGCCTCAACGAGATAATAGCCGCCGAGTTGCTCCTTCGTCTCCGCAAACGGGCCATCGGTGGTCGTGATCTTTCCGTTTCGTACCCTGACCGTGGTCGCAGTGTTGGTGGGCTGAAGCCCGTTGCTTCCGAGGAGGTGGCCGGATTTCTTGATCTCGTCAGTGAATGCGAGGTAATCACCATGGATCTTCTCTCCCTCGGTCTTCATCAGCGCCTGCGTGGCCGCCTCGTCTTGATAGATCAAACATAGATATTTCATAACTCAGACCTTTCGTTGGTGAAGGCTTGTTGCTTCACTTATAGTCGTTCGGTTAAAGCGCAAATCGACAACGAGTTCCATCTATTTCGATTTCCTTGAGCCGCGCGTTTCAAAAACCACCTGCTGCGCGAGTTCGAAAGCGACCGAATTGCAACACAAGTCACAGCTTTCAGCCGCACGCACTAGTTCTTCGGAACGTCATCGTACTTGTCGTGATGTCGTACCCATGCCATGCTCCACGGCAACGTCGCCTCATCGCGCCCCTTGGGCACGAGATCGAGGTAGTTGTACGTACCCACCAACAGGTCTAACCCGCGCGCATACGCTGAGTAGGTGTGGAAAATGTCCCCGGCTTCATTCTTATAGAAAACACTGAGGCCGGGCGCTTCATCGGTCGAGAACTCATTCATCCCGTAATTGTAGTAGACTTTTCCCTTTGCCATCTCGTCCTTCGTGAAAGACACATGATAATCGAAGTTAAAGTCATTGCCGTACGACGACACCCATTGGAAGCGCCACCCCATGCGCTTCTTGAAGGCCTCGAGCTTCGGCAAGGGCGCCCTTGAGACAACCACAAACGTCACATCGCGATGCGCGAGGTGTACGGTACTGCCGTCGCTATGATCGGACAGAAACGAGCAGCTCTTGCAACCCTCCTCCCAATCGGGACCGAACATGAAATGATAGACAATGAGTTGGCTGCGGCCGGCAAAAAGATCGGCGAGTGTTTCCTTTCCTTTCGGAGTATCAAACACATAGTTCTTCTCGACTTTGACCCACGGTAACTCCCGCCGCTCGGCGCTTAGTTTATCGCGCAGCCGGGTGAATTCTTTTTCCTTCTTCAGGTGTTACTTGCGTGCGGCAAGCCACTCATCCTGTGACACCACTTTTCGAGGCTCCATTTTTTTCCTCCTTTTGTTTGACTGTCATGCCAGCATTAACCAGGGTGCTGAAAATGACCGTCTTCATTACATAGTCGTTCGGCAGAACCCAAAATCGACAATGAAGCCTCTGATCTATCTAAAGTCCCGGAAGCTTAGGAGTTTGTTGCCATGCAGGGCGCGAGCGGATGGCGTCCACCCAATCCGCAGATGGTCCATTTCGCACTGACGGAAAATGGTAAAGTTTCATCGATCGCATCTCTATTAATAAAGATTTTTGTAGAAACACTTCGCATTGCGTCTTACGAAAGTGTTCTTTCGCTTTATTAATACGACAAATGAGCAAGTGCTTTCACGGCAGCGAGTGGCCATTTATGGACCCGCAACTTTGAAAAGTTCTATTGCCAATGCGGTGGATATGTGCGCTGGTAATTCGGCAACGCTTCGATGCGTTGTACCCATCGGGCAATGTGGGAAAACCGATGCGCAAGTGGAAGGAAACCTAGATTGAACGGTTGGGCGGCTTCTTTGGACGCTGCGCGCAAGATAAGTTGGACCAACGGAAAGACACCGATATCCGCTGCGGAAATCTTATCGCCAACTAACCATTGCGAACCAGCTAAATGTTCGTCCATCAGCTTAAACTCGTTGCGAACCGTTTGCGCGGCCTGTTGGATCTCTTCGGTTTTGTCCAATCCTTGGCCAAAGAAAATCGGGCGAACGATTTTGTTGTTAGCTGTCACGACATACGATTCACATTCGGCGAGCACGCGCCAGATCAAACCTGTTTCCTCAGGCGTGTCTCCGAAGAGCGGCGGAGTGGGGTATTTGCGATCGAGATAACTCATGATCGCAAGTGACTCGTAGAGGACGAAATCACCATCTTTCAAAGTGGGGACTTTGCCGCGCGGGTTGAGTCGAAGATAAGTCGGCGTTTTGTTTTCGCCTTTGGAAAATTCCAAAAGTTTAGATTCGTATGTTAGCCCTTTCACTTCCAACGTCAGCATGACCCGCCAAGCGAATGGACTGCCGCTGCCCCAATAAAGTTCGATAGCCATAACTCTCCCTCCTTTAGTTCGACTGCTGATGCATCGAATCCAAAACAATCCGTCGGTACAGCGATTTTCCGAATTTTATCTGCGCTCGCCATCACGCCCCACAGTTGACGTCTCGGCCGCGGGAGCCCTTGATCACCGTAAAAGTTAACAAAATTCAAAATCGCGCCGATCAGAGCGCCGATTTGGGCCAAGCATTTTCATAGTTAGTTTTTTTCTT
>Ga0209684_1000009_pt1 | contig 34334 bp, 26 predicted proteins | sample PanSoiPlot6MoBio_FD_188322 | JGI IMG/M metagenome (GOLD analysis project Ga0209684, IMG submission 188322) | Tropical forest soil microbial communities from Panama analyzed to predict greenhouse gas emissions - Panama Soil Plot 6 MoBio (SPAdes)... | ecosystem: Environmental > Terrestrial > Soil...
AGGCTTTTTAATTAACCCGAATTCCGCGGTTGCAGGTGAAAGCGACGAGCGAGGCGCAAGCCCTCCGGAGCGAAGTCAATGGGCCCCTGCCTCTAAGGAGAACTGCGAGCGCCGGTGCGATGAGCATAGTGCTGAGTCATTGAAAACGGAGTATCGAGTACCAAAAGGACTTTGAAACATTACACTTCTGTGCCTTCCCTCCTCCAGGCTCACGCCTCGCTGCGCAGGTAGCAACGTTAATTGCGGAATCCAGGGATTAGTCTAGAGCCCGGAATTACGATTGTCCCGGCCTGCGGCAAGCTTTTCTTTAAGCCCGGTGTTCCTTCGCTCCACGCGCACGTTGCGGATCGCCATTGCTAAAGCTTTTCTGCTGCCGACGACGATGACCAATTGTTTGCCGCGCGTCACCGCCGTGTAGAGAAGGCTTCGATAGAGCATCATGTAATGCGAGGTGTGCAGCGGAATCACTACTGCCGGGTATTCGCTGCCTTGGCTCTTGTGAATCGATGTGGCATAGGCGAGACTGATTTCGTCCAGCTCATCAGCTTCGTATTCCACCTTCCTGTCGTCAAAATCGACGCAAACTTTTCCGTCTTCCTTGTCGAAGCTAGCGATGCGCCCCAGGTCGCCGTTAAAAACGCCTTTTTCGTAGTTGTTCCGTAATTGCATGACCTTGTCACGCGCTCGCAGCAACGACCCGCCTCTTTCCAGCGCTTCACCTACCGGGTTGAAAAGGTTTTGTAGCTCGCGATTCAGTTGAATGGTGCCGAGCATTCCCCTGTGCATTGGGGTGAGCACCTGCACAGCCTGAACCACTTGGTCGCCGGTCAAACGCAAGGTCTGCGGGATGCGCTCGCGCATCAACTCCTTTACCGCTGCTAAAATCTCTTCTTCGCTGTCCCGCGCCATAAAATCGAAATCACGGTTTTCGCGAGCATCAGCGAAGGCTGGCTGCTGCCCCTGCAGGATGCGATGGGCATTGACGACGATGAGACTCTCCCGCTCTTGGCGGAAAATGCGCTTGAGGACAGCAACGGGGACAACGCCCGATTCGATCAAATCCTTGAGCACGCTCCCGGGACCCACCGATGGCAGCTGATCGACATCCCCAACCAGAATGAGATGACTGTGGGGATCGATGGCCCTTAAAAGATGATCCATCAAAGTCAGATCGACCATCGAGGCTTCGTCAACGATCACTACATCCACTTGAAGCGGGTTGTCCTCGTGGCGCTGAAACGCGCCCTCACGCGGATTGAATTCCAGCAAGCGATGAAGGGTCATCGCTTCTTCGCCTGTGCTCTCCGTCATGCGCTTCGCGGCCCGCCCGGTGGGCGCCGCCAGGGCGAAGGAGATTTTGGCGCTTGTGAGGATGGCGAGTAAAGACATCAAAAGCGTGGTTTTCCCCGTTCCGGGACCGCCGGTGATGACGAAAACCTTCTGCTGCAATGCTTCGCGCGCCGCTTTAATCTGTTCGTCATCCAAACGGATGGACAGGGTGGCGAACAGGTCCACGTTTACCAAATCGATGGCGCCGCGAGAGATTGTCTGGCGTTTGTTTTGGGGATTGGCGATGCGCTTACCCTCGAGAAATGAAGAGGTGGAAAGCAGCCGTTCAATGGCCGCAGCGACGCGCTGTTCCGCATCGTGCAATTCCGCGAGGTAAACTCGATCTTCTGGTGCGCCACTGAATTTCTGGAAGGTCACTTCGTTTTTGGAGATTAGTTCCTCGATAGCAGCGCTGATGCTCTCTTCGGCAACGCCCAAAAGCGTGCAGGCATTTTTCATCAACGCCGAGAGGGTCAAAAAGCAGTGGCCGTGGTCGGCGGACTCGCGGAGAACATGCAGCAACCCGGCCTGCACTCTTAGAGGAAAATCACCACGGATGCCGATGCTGCCGGCGATGCGATCCGCGAGCAAGAAACCTATGCCGTGAACCTCCTGCGCCAGGATGTAAGGGTTGGCTCTGACCCGGCTGATCGTCTCCGAACCCAGGACGCGAAAGATTCTCAGCGAGAGAGCTGCGCCAACTCCGTGTCCCTGCAAAAAGACCATAACATCCTGCATGCCGCGCTGCTCTTGCCAAGCCTGCATGATCCGTCGCGCACGCACTTCGCCGATGCCGTCGACTTCGAGAATTCGCAGAGGCTCTTCAGACAACACCCGCAGCGTATCCAGGCCAAAGGCGGAAACGAGCCGCTTAGCATAGGTGGGTCCTATTCCTTTGATGAGTCCGGAACCAAGATATTTCTCGATCCCTTCGAACGTCGCCGGCTCGACTTTCTCCCAATGATCGATTTGAAATTGCAATCCGTAACGCGGATGGTTCTTCCATCTGCCAAAGACTTTGATTTCTTCTCCTTCGGACACCGGAAAAAGAGCACCCACGACGGTCACACTGGAGGGCCCGTCGGAGTCCAGGCGAGCAACCGTATAGTGGGTTTCCGGATGTTGGTAGGTGATCCGGCCGATGGTGCCCTGCAGCGTTGATCTTTCGTTTGGTTTTTCTGTCAACGTAGACTCCGAAGGCATACTACTTGAAAGCTCCATCGCCGTAAACGATTAGGCCTTGCCTTTTACCCGGGGAGAGTTAATATTTCGAATACGCCATGTTCAGCGCCAGCGCCAAAACTTGGCCGTCCTCCATTACATCCCGTTGGTAAATCTGAAAACATCGCCGCCGTTTCTTCGGTTGTTATAACCGCAGAGAAATAGGAGACGCATCGATGGATCTTGGAAACGTTTGGTTAGAGGCCACGCTAATATTTGTTTTGATCTTGGCCAACGGTTTTTTTGCCGCGTCCGAGATTGCTATGATCGCCACCCGCAAGTCCCGTATCGACGCGTTACTTGAAAAAGGCGTGAGGTCTGCGGCCGCCGTCGCCCGGCTCAAAAACGACCCCGATCGCTTACTAGCAACGGTACAGATCGGTATCACCATCGTAGGTTCACTGGCTTCGGCCATTGGCGGTGCCGCTGCCATCGGCTTTGTGAAACCTTTCATCGAAAGCTTGCCTCTCCCCTACGTCGCCCGATGGGGCGAACCCTTGGCGATCCTGTTGGTCGTTATGCCTATTGCCTATCTCTCCTTGGTGTTGGGCGAATTGGTTCCGAAGTCTCTGGCATTGCGTTATTCGGAACGCATCGCTTGCCTGGTCGCTCCGGTCATCGATTTCCTATCGCGCATTAGCTCGTTCTTGGTGAAGACACTTACCACGTCAAGCAACGCGGTGTTATGGATCTTCGGCGGCAAGGAAAAAAATGAAGGTGCCAGCTTCATCACGGTTGAAGAAGTTAAATCGCTGATTCAGGAAGGCGCCGCCAAGGGGATTTTCAACGAAACGGAAAAGGAGTTGATACATAGCGTTTTTGAATTCGCCGATACGCCCGTGAAGGCGGTGATGATTCCGCGCCCGGAAATTCATGCCATCGAGGTTAACGTATCCCTGTCCGAAGTGGCGAAAAGTTTCGTGGATAGCGGTTTTTCTCGAATCCCGGTGTACGAGGGAGAACTCGATCGGATTATCGGGATTCTTTATAACAAGGACGTCTTCAAGGCTTTACAGGAAAAGAGCGACTTTCACATTCGGGATCATCTCCATCCGGCATTTTTTGTCCCCAGTTCACTTCCGATCAGCGAGCTGCTTAAACAGTTGCAGCGCCGTCGTCTGGCCATTGCTTTGGTCGTAAACGAGTTCGGCGAGGTGGAAGGCTTGGCCACCCTTGAAGATCTTCTGGAAGAAATCGTTGGCGAGATCCGCGACGAATATGACCGCGAAGAGCGTGGCCCGGTGGAACACCTGCCCGACGGCTCCATGGTCATTCAAGGTTCCACTTTGCTCAAGGATCTAAAATCCGATTACGGCTTGCCGTTCGAGGAATCGCCGGATTATCTCACTCTTGCCGGTTTCGTGCTTGCCCAGCTCAAGCGCATTCCGCGCGGCGGCGAACGCGTTGAATACAACGGTTATCGCCTAACCATCGTGGACATGGAGGGAAGGCGAATTGTGAGAGTCAAGTTGGAAGAAGCGAAGCCGGCCGCTTAACAGCGGTCCGTTCAAGGTTCAAACGTTCAACGTTCGAGGTTTCCCCACCCCAACTCTGCCAGGGCGGGGCGAGGACTTTGAACATTAAACATGGAACTTTGAACTACTACTTAGTAGCAACGGATCTCGATCTCGTTACCGTCCGGATCAAGGAAATAGACCGACGTTGCCCTTCCCCGGGCGCCCCAGCGCGCCACGGGACCTTCACGGATCGTCACTCCATTGGAGTTTAAATAGTCGACGATACCGGAAAAGTCTTCTTGCCCAACGACCAGGCAAAAGTGATTGAGGTTACCGTTGCTCTTCCCGCCCTCTTGCCGGGCAGCATTGCTGGCGGGAGTTGGGAAGAGATCTATAATCGTACCGGAATTGATCCGGACCGATGGAAAACCGACCTTTCCCGCCTTGAATTCTTCCAACCGTTCCGGCTGCAACCCTAATACATGAGTGTAGAATGTTAGGGAGCGGTCGATGTCACTCACGTTGAGCACGATATGATCGAGCTCGGTAATTCTTGGAAGGTTCATATCGACCTCCTTTTTTCCGTCGACCCGTTTTTACCTCACAGCGCCGTTGCCGATGAATTCCATTTCCTTGAGCAAAATTTGAATTTCTTGCGGCGCACCCACAGTGATGCGCAAAGAATCCTGTAACCCAGGCATGTCAAAGTAGCGCACTAAGATTTTCTTGCGCTTCAGCGCTTCGTACACGGTCTTTAGGTTTCTTCCCTCGCTTCGGGCGAGCACAAAGTTGGCATGAGAGGGATGCACGTAATAGCCCAATTTCCCTAGTCCCAGGGTTAATTTTTTTCGAGTTCTTTGAATGCGCCGAACATTGCGGCCCATCCATCGCATATCCTGCAAGGCCGCGGTGGCAGCGATGATGCTCAACCGATTCAGGTTGTAGGAATCCTTCACCTTCATCATGCCGGCAATAATTTCCTCTGACGCGAAAGCGAGCCCGATGCGCATGCCGGCGAGTGAAAACGATTTGGAGAAAGTGCGCAGCACCACGAGATTGGAAAGATTTCGGATCATGGGGAGCGCCGACGCTCCCTCACTCTCGGCGAAGTCGACATAAGCTTCATCCACCACCAATATCCCCGATGTTGAGCGAGCAAGCCTCTCGACCGCCGGTAGCGGCACGAGGGTCCCCGACGGCGAGTTCGGATTACAGAGGAACGTCAGTGCGGCATTTTGAGAAAAGAGCGCTTCCGGCATGGCAAAATCGGGAGAGTAATTGACCGAGGTCTGCTCGCCCTGCTGGATCGCAATGAGCGTGTCGTAGAGGGAATAGGTCGGCACAGGAAGAGCAACTTTATCGCGCGGTCCCACGAAGCAGCGCATCAGGATTGACAAAATTTCGTCGGAACCGTTGCCGGCAATGACGTTATGTGGCTTTACGCCATACACTCCTGCGGCCACCGATCTGAGACTATCGCTGAGCGGCTCCGGGTAGAGCCGTAGAGATCGGTTAATCGCTTTTCGTAAAGCCGCAAAAACATGCGGCGACGGTGGATAAGGGTTTTCGTTGGTGTTGAGCTTGATAATTCCGTCATCGACGGATTGTTCACCCGGAACGTAGCCCGTCATAGCGGCGATATTGGGCCTGAAGTAACCGGACATGGAGTCGATTGTAGCCGTGGCCCGAATCTAATTCAAATCTCAAAAACGGCGTTGGAAAGGGGACTGGGAAATATTTTCCCACTAAGACATTTTTGTACAAGATTTCGTTGTTTTGTCCAAAAATACCACCGCGCGAACCTCGATGCCAAAAAAATCACCAGGCGAACGTGCCAAACATTTGATTTACCAAGCTTTAACTTGTCTCCCCCTGGCATGTTTTTGGCAAGGATTTTCCTCGAGAAATGGGACACACGAGACGGATCCAGGCGGTAACAACGAATCTCCATAACTGCCCATGCTGCGCGACAAACTCGAATCGGAGCTTAGGTCACAAATAATTGATCTTGAATATCGGGCCGCGGAAGAAAACGTTCTGGCTCAAAGCCAAACTATCGAGTCTCAGAACATCCCGTGTGATATCGCCGAACGACAAAGAACGATCGAACTGAAAGAGCAGGAACTGGAAGTATATCGATCAAAGATTCACCAACAGGAACTAGCTCTTCAAGCTGAGCGTCACGCGTGGCAATGCGAACTAGCGGAGAAACAACTGCTCCTCCAAAGCCGAAATGCGGAGCTCGAGCAAAACCGGTCCGAGATAGCCGCACTGCGAAAGCGAGTTAGCGAGTTAGAATTGGTCTGTCAAAGGTCGTTACCTGGTAGCGCTTCGAATGCGCAGCCACGACTAGGAAGAAAGGTCGCCGCATTCGATCGAACGTGGAAGGCAAACTATGAAGAGCAGAACTCGCTGGCGGACAGTTTAGAGGAAAGCGTAGTCGCTCGCCGAAGTCCTTTGGAAAAGGGCTCCCAAGAAAACTGGAATCCTCGTGACGATGATTTTGTGATGGGAGAACCACGACTGTTCGATGTGCAAGAAATAGGCTTTACCCGCCCTGAGGAAGGCGGCGATGCCATGAACCGTGAAAGCGAAGAAAAATCAGCGAAGATCTTCGCCAGTAAAAGATGGCCTATCAGAAGGCAAAGGCGCTGGAAATCCAGAAGCGACGAACAGTCAGATAGCAAATAGCACAGGGCTAAAGTGCAGATGACTAATGAAACAGCGAGGTATCTCCGCTGTCAGGCACAAGCAATTTGCCGTTAATTAAACTAATATGACGCAGATAGATCGCGTTCCCACCGGCATCCCAAGGCCTTGACCCATTAATCGAGGGAGGTTTTCCAACGGTAACAGTGAGAGGAGTGGAATCTAACATGGAGTCTGGCAGGCAAGACACCGATCCTTCCGTCCGCCTAGCAAACGAATTCGAGATACTTTCCACGCAAGTCCGCTTGATGGAGCTTTGCGTAAAGCAGGCTCAGGCAACGGCGGCAGACGCAGTGGCAAGAGTTCGTACACAGCTAGCCGCACTTCAGGGAGAACTTAAGCACCCCGATCTCGGGCCAGAAACCCATCCAACGTTCTCGAATCAAGCGGCTCAAAGTCAAGAGTCAGAGGTTCAAGAGCTACGAGCGCAGCTGTCAGTGGGGCAACGTTTGCTGGACTCTCGAAAGATTGAGCTCGACGCCACCATAAGGGACGCGAATGGGTTGCGTGAGCGCATTGCTGATTTGGAGTCAATGGTTCAGAAAGCGCGAGCGACCACCGAGATCGAAGTAGCTCGCACTCGAGAGTCCTTGCAAATCGAACTGGTCACTTTAAAGGAAGACCTCGAGCGGAAAGAATCGGCATTGCAGATTCTCCAGGCCTCAGCCAACGAAGTTGAAGACGAACTGCGCCTACAAATTGCGGATTTGTGCGCCCAACTAGCCGCGAAAGCTGAGCTTTTGGAAAATCGCACGACCGAATTACAGAACGTGCGAACGGAGCTAACTGCGCTGCGAGATCGCCTTCAAGAGCTTGAGCTTACCAGGGCCGAGACAGAGGCCGCAAAGAACGAGCAGCATCAAGCAAGTATTGCCGAAATCGAAGCGAATCTCAAAGGTCAACTTCAGGATCTAAGAAATCAGTTAACGCAAAAACAAGAGCTTTTGGACCGTCGCGACCGGGAGTTGGAGACCGTTGGTTCCGAGACGACTTTGCTCCGCGAGCGGATTGCTGAGTTAGAATCCTCTGCCTTTGAAGCGGGGAGATCTGCCGCAGCGGAAACAGAGCGAGTTCGCGGCGAGTTGCAGGCGGAATTGACTGCACTCCAAGCGCAGCTCAAAGAGAAAGAGCTTGGGTTAGCCGAAACCCAGGCTTTTGGTCGAGAACTGGAGGGGCAGCTACAAGCACAGGTCCACGAGTCACAAATCAAGATAGCCGAGAAACAGTTATTGCTCGAAACCCGCGACGTTGAAATTCTCGGCCTCCAAAACAAATTGAGCGCTCTTTCAGAGCAGTTGGTTCAGCTTGAATCAAGTGGGCAGCAAGCGGCTACCGCGGCGGCCAGTAACGCGGAACTCGCCCGGCAAGGATTTGAAGTGGAGCTGGCCGCACGCCAGGAAGAACTCGGGAAACTGGAGCGTGCACTGGCGGATCGTGAGGCCCAATCTTACCAGTTAAAGCAAACCTTCACCGAGCAGCTAAGCGAATTGCAGAGCCAGTTGGCGGAGAAGCAGGGGCTGCTTGAGGCTCGCAGCCAAAAGATCGGTGAATTCGCGGCAAAGACAAACGACCTACAGGAGCAAGTTGTCCGTCTCGAGCTGGCTAACAAGCAAACCGCTGAGCAAGCTCAAGCTGCGGTCAGGGAGATCGAAGACAGCCTTCACGCCCGCCTCCGAGAATTAGAAGCGACCATTTCAGAAAAAGCGGAACTATTACAGAACCGCACGGTCGCGCTTGAAAACGCTCAATCCGAGATTGGTGCGCTGCGAGATCGCATCCAAAACCTTGAGCTCCAGAGAGCACAGACAGAGGCGGCGAAGAACGAAGCCGACAAAATGCGTGAGGCTCTGCAGAGCGAGTTAGGTAACGTTCATCGGGTGTTGGAACAGAAGGATAGATGGTTAGGGCAACGAGAGGCGGAGTTCAAAGAGTCCAGCGAGAGTCTTAATGCGCAATTCTCCCACCTCCAGAACCAGCTGGCGGACAAGGGTGCGTTGCTAGAAAACCAAAGCCGCGACCTGGAGAGTACCAGGTCCGAGATCACTGCATTACGACACCGGATGCACGAGCTAGAGTCGGCTAAAACGGCAAGTGAGAGAAGCGTTGCTCTCGAAATAGAGCATTTCGGAGAACAGCACCGGGTTGAGCTAGCCGGTTTGCGAGCCGACTTGGACCGGAAGCAGCACGCTTTGGAGGAGGAGCAAGCCGCGGCTCGCGCGTTGAAAGAGAAACTCAACGGTGCGATTTACCAGCTTGAGACTCAGTTGGCGGAGAAGCAGGCCTTGCTCGACCGGGGCGACACTGAACTCCAGGAGAAACGGTCGGAAATTTCTGCTCTCCGGGAAGAGATAGTTCGGTCCGAATTTGTTCGAAAGCAAGACCAGATGCTCGCCGCAGTGCAGGCAGAGCAAATTCGCGAGGGTGTGAGGGTAGAAATTGCGGCGCTGGACGCCCAGCTGTTGGAAAAAGAGAACGCTCTTAAGGTTTTGGCAGACCGGACACAGGAGGGCGAAGCGATCTTGAACGCAAGGATTGCTGATTTCCAGGTGCAGGTAGCTGAAAAACAGTCGCTCACGGAAAGCTTTCGAACCCAGCTCAGCCGTCTCTGGGCGCAGGTCAGTCATCTCGAATCCACCAACAGAGAGGCGATGCAACAAAAAGTCGCAACCAACGGCTTGGAACAAAGCCTGTGCGTTCAGATCAATGAACTGCAAACCCAATTAGCTGAAAAACAAGTCCTGCTTGAGAATCCCAGCAAGTTCCTTTTTCTAGGAGAACCGACTCTCGCGGAGTCCAAAAAAAAAATCCCATCGACTTGAACATCTGGGAAATCACTAAGGCCGACAACGAACAAACATTGACATCGTCCCATAACAGGAGATGGCGCATCAGGCTGGGCAGGAAACGTCGATGGAAGATCTAAAAAGCGATATCGCACGCAGCACCTGCTCCTGCGGCTTCTGTTGCAGGGCAAGAACAAGAACGATGGGTGAGGTTAAAATCCGAAGTCAGAGAATAAGCTAGGAAGAAAAGATGATCCAGACAGAACGAGTAACGACTGGCATTGGGGAGCTTGACACCTTGATGGAAGGTGGTTTTCCAAAAGGACGATCTATTCTCGTCACCGGTGAACCTGGAACAGGTAAGACTATATTTTCATTGCAGTTCCTTGTTGAGGGTCTAGCGCGGGGAGAAAAGGGGATCTATGTCGCCGCGGATGAAGGGCCCATGGATATTCTCGAACAAGCGGCATCGCTCGGATGGGATCTGGAAAAGCATATCGAGACGAAGGAATTGGCGATTCTAAATGCCGGTAGCTATTTGAATGCATTGCCGGCAGTCGGAAAAGAGAAGCACCTAGATATTCACAAGGCAGTCACCGACCTCGCCGGTTTTGTCAATAAACTCGAAGCAAAGCGGCTGGTATTGGACCCTGCGGGACCTTTCGTCCTCCTCCGCGACACGGCGACACGCATTCAGGATCAGACTCGGCTGCTCATGAAACTCCTGCGCACATCGATGCAGACGACGAACATTCTTACTTCCTATGCGGTCCCGCGAACTGGTGAGCGGGGCATGCATGGAATCGAGGAATATCTCGTGGCGGGAGCCATCGTGTTAGAGATGTTTTGGACCGAGGACAAGTTTGTGCGCAGTCTGATCATTGAAAAAATGCGTTGCACCGATGTGAAGCCTGCGGAACACCGCTTTGACATCATCAAAGGCCGTGGCCTCGTCATAGAACCTTTGCTATGAGCAAAAGTACGAAACTTGCACCCACCGGACTAATAGACGGTGGCCTGGCTCCTTCGTTGAATAGTTTATGAGCAAACCAAACGGGATATCTTTAGCGAAACGTATCTCCACCGGCATAGCTGGCCTGGACGGTTTGCTAGAGGGCGGCTTTTTATCCGGTCGTTCCTACCTTGTCACGGGGGATGCGGGAACGGGCAAGACCACCGCCTGCATGCAGTTTCTAATGGCTGGACTAAAGCAGGGAGAGAGGGCGGTCTATGTTACGGTGGACGAGCGTCCAGCGGAGATCTTGCAGGCTGCGAGTTCTTTAGAGTGGGATCTGCAAACTTATGTTCAGGAGAAAACTCTAGTCATTTTGGATGCATCTCCCTATTTCAGCGGGCGCGCCGGTGCAATAGGAGGAAAGGAAATCGACCTAACGAAATTTGTCACGGATCTCGCCGGTTATGCGAACAAGCTGGAAGCCACCCGCCTTGTCATTGATCCCATTACCCCGCTGATCCTATCCGCAGCCGAAGCCTTCCATGTTCAAGAAAACGCGCGCGCGTTGATCCACCTACTTCAGACTAATTTGACCACAACGAACCTTCTGACCTCCCATCTCCCGGCCCGAGGAAATCATGATTCAACTCAAGGAATAGAAGAGTTCCTCGCCGCTGGGGTAATCATTCTCAGTGTCAGCGAGGTAACCGAACGTCTGGTTCGCAGCTTAGGGGTAAAGAAAATGAGAGGCACCGCAGTGGATCCTTGCGAGCTCCCGTTCAATATAGCCAAAGGAAAAGGTATGGTTCTCCTTTCGTCGGAAAAGAGACCTATCGTGGTTGAGGACGTGGGGTCACAAGGCCTGGAATTTTTTGAACTTCCCAAAGACTGAATCTATTTAGAGACGATCGCCCCGCAACAGCCCGCTCGCTGATTTTTTCCTAGTTTTTTCGTTCCGTTCTACCACCCCACTCGTCTTTCGCAATCAAAGTTTCTTGACAGTTTCGAGAACCGTGCTTAATTTTAAGGCACGTGTAAGGAGTTAAAATGCGTCTCGAAAAATTGACCACCAAGTCCCAAGAGGCCCTACAGCAGGCCCAGACCCTGGCTGAAAGGCGTAATCACCAGGCCATCGATGTAGAGCATTTACTGTTCGCTCTGTTAGGCCAGAAGGAAGGAGTCGTTCCGTCCCTGCTGCAAAAATTGGGGCTTCCCTTATCCACTTTGATCGAGCGGCTGCAAAAGGCTTTGGATCGGGTGCCTCAAGTCACCGGCGCAACCGGTCAAACTTTTATTACCCCACGGCTGAAGAAAATTATTGAAGGCGCAGAAACGGAGGCCGAAGCTCTCAAGGACGAGTACGTATCGACGGAGCATCTACTGCTCTCGATGGTTCAGGACAGCGGTGAAGCCGGAAAAACTCTCCGGGAGCTGGGCGCGTCTCGGGACAAGTTACTCAACGCCCTGGTCGGCATTCGCGGGGCGCAGCGTATTACCGATCCAAATCCCGAAGAAAAATATCAGGCGTTGGAAAAATATAGCCGCGACCTTACGGATCTGGCGCGGAAGGGAAAGCTCGATCCCGTCATCGGTCGTGACGATGAAATTCGTAGAGTCATTCAAGTGCTCTCCCGGCGCACGAAGAACAATCCGGTTCTTATTGGTGAGCCGGGCGTCGGCAAGACCGCGATAGTCGAGGGCCTTGCGCTTCGCATAGTAAACGGCGACGTCCCCGAAAGCCTTAAAGAAAAACGACTGGTGGCCCTGGATTTGGGTGCCCTGGTGGCCGGGGCGAAATTTCGCGGCGAATTCGAGGATCGGTTGAAGGCCGTTCTCAAGGAAGTGACCGAGGCCAGCGGCCAGATCATTCTATTTATCGACGAGCTCCATACCTTGGTCGGAGCAGGCGCTGCGGAGGGGGCGATGGACGCCTCCAACATGCTTAAACCGGCTCTGGCCCGCGGCGACCTCAGGTGCGTTGGCGCAACCACTCTCGACGAATACCGTAAAAAGGTCGAGAAGGACCCGGCCTTGGAGCGCAGATTTCAACCCATTTTTGTCGGCGAACCTTCCGTCGAAGACACCATCGCGATCCTCCGCGGGCTAAAAGAGAAATATGAAGTCCATCATGGCGTCCGCATTACTGATGGAGCCATTATTGCCGCGGCGACCTTGTCGCACCGGTACATCAGCGACCGCTTTTTGCCCGACAAAGCCATCGACTTAATCGACGAAGCGGCTTCCCGGCTGCGCATCGAAATCGACAGCATGCCCATCGAGATCGACGAGGTCGAACGGAAGATCCTGCAACTGGAAATTGAAAGACAGGCACTGAAGCGCGAAGAAGACAAAGCTTCCAAGGAACGGCTCGCTCAGCTCGAGCGCGAGATTCAGAACCTGAAAGAAACTTCGAGCGGTCTAAAGGCCCATTGGCAGAACGAGAAAGAGTCAATCCAGCGCATCCGCTCGCTCAAAGAAAAAATTGAAGCGACAAAAGTCGAGGAGCAGCAAGCCGAGCGCAGGGGAGATCTAAACCGCGCCGCGGAGCTGCGCTACGGCACCTTGACTCAGCTTCAGAAAGAACTGGAACAGGCCAATCAGAAGCTTGCTGAGCTGCAAAAGAGCCAGAAAATGCTCAAGGAAGAAGTGGACGCCGAAGACGTCGCCGAAGTGGTAGCCAAATGGACCGGCATCCCGGTTTCAAAAATGCTCGAAGGCGAAATTCAGAAACTTCTCAAGATGGAAGACCGGCTCAAAGCGCGGGTCATCGGTCAAGACAGCGCGATCCATGCGGTATCCAATGCCGTGCGCCGGGCTCGGGCTGGTTTGCAGGATCAGAATCGACCCATCGGCTCTTTTATCTTTCTCGGTCCCACGGGTGTTGGCAAAACGGAGCTGTGCCGCGCGCTCGCTGAGTTTCTTTTCGACGACGAGCAGGCGATGGTCCGGCTCGACATGTCCGAGTTTATGGAAAAGCACTCTGTTTCCCGTCTTATTGGCGCCCCCCCAGGCTATGTCGGATATGAAGAGGGCGGTTATCTCACCGAGGCCGTGCGCCGCCGTCCCTATTCTGTGGTGCTCTTCGACGAGATCGAGAAAGCGCATCCAGAGGTTTTCAATGCGCTGCTGCAGATTCTTGAAGACGGTCGCATGACCGATGGCCAGGGCCGAACGGTCGATTTCAAGAATACCGTCATCATTATGACATCGAACCTGGGTAGCCAGTATATTCAGGACTTGGCTAACGGAAACCGTAAAGATCTGGAATCCCGTGTGATGGCCGCGTTGCGTGACGCCTTCAAACCGGAGTTCTTAAACCGCATCGACGAGATCATTATCTTCAATAGCCTCGGGCGCGAGCAAATCAAATCCATCGTCGAGATCCAGCTCAGACGGCTGCGCCAGAACTTAGCAGCCCGGAAAATGGCTTTGGAGATTACCGACGCCGCCAAGGCGCTGCTTGCCGACAAAGGTTATGACCCGGTATACGGCGCCAGGCCGCTGAAGCGGACGATTCAGCGTTTGATTCAAGATCCGCTGGCGATAAAGATCCTCGAGGGTGAATTTAAAGAAGGTGACGGAGTCAAAGTCGACGCTAATAGAGATTCACTTGCCTTTAGTCACGCGCAGCCAAGCTCTGCGAACGAGAGCTTTGCTGAGAGAACTTTACATTGACCGCTGCGCCTAAAAGAATCCCTCCGGGGCTGACCCGGGTTCGAAAAGAGATTCCTCGGCCCGGGAAAATCTTCCAGAGCAAGAGGACCATCACACGCAAACGGGCCAAGGAAAAGCTCCAACAGGAATTGAAGGAAACAATCCGCGCAAGTCTTAAATAGCGCCGCGATTGTCTTTAAGAAGGTCAGGTGAAGTAACCTGCCCTTTTGTTTTTCTAAGCCATTTGCGGAAGTTTGCTCTGCCTTGCCGTTGCAGCGAATGCAGCGGCAAGATAAGATTGTGTTGCCTCAACGGAAGAACGCGCAAATTTCTTTCTCGCGATTATTCCACTACATCCGAGTGTTTTCTTAGGCGTCGGTGCTCCGGGTCGGCCGTCGAAAAGAAAACGGCTAGCGAACAATGGCGGTCGAAGATAAACCGGTGAGAAGCCACAAACATGCGCCTTTGATTCTCTTTAACGTTTGCGTGGGACAATTCATTGTCGGATTGGATCAACGCGCCCTACTGGTTGCGCTGCCGACTCTGACGCACACCTTCACCACCAGTCTCACGACGATCCAGTGGGTGCTTTTGATCTACGATCTCGCATTGATCGGCTTGGTTATCACGGTCGGACGTCTGGGCGATCTATTCGGCCGCCGGCAGATCTACGCCGGTGGCTTTTTATTCTTCGTTTTGGCGTCGGCTCTTTGCGGGATCTCACAATCCGCGGGGCAGCTCATTCTTTTTCGCGGCCTGCAAGCGGCGGGTGGGGCGATGATTGCCGCCAACGGGAGAGCCGTCGCCTCCGAGGCATTTCCCTCGAGCCAGAGAGGCAAAGCTATGGGCTTTGCGTCCATGGCTTTTCATACCGGTTTTTTAACCGGCCCAACACTTGGGGGATTCTTGATCGACACCGTCGGCTGGCGTTGGATTTTTTATATCAATCTTCCAATCGGCCTTTGGGGCGCTTACTTGGCGTGGAACCTGCTCCAAAAAGAAAAGGAAGACCTCAAAGGAGTATCCGTAGACTTTCCCGGAGCCATTTTGCTCATCTTAACCAACAGTCTGTTCATCTACGTCATGAACCAGTTGCCGCACCTGGGTTGGCGGAATCGCACCGTCGTCGGTACGCTGGCTCTCTCCGCAGCGGCATTCGCGCTATTCGTGTTTGTCGAGCTAAGAAGCCGAATGCCGATCTTGAGTTTCGCATTATTCCGCAACCGGCTTTTCACCGCCGCAATGTTCAGCCTCTTCTTCATCACTTTCACGCAGTCGGCGATCAGCTTTCTTATGCCTTTTTATCTTCAGAACATCCTGCATTTTTCGCCCTCGCAAATGGGCTGGATCATCATCGCAAGCTCAGTCATGATCGTTCTGGTTGCCCCGTTCGCGGGCTGGTTGTCCGATCGGCTGGGATCGCGCCCTCTTTGTACGGTAGGTTCCAGCCTCATCGTTATCGCGCAATTCTTCCTCGCATCCCTGAGCCTGGATTCATCGATCCCGCGCATCGTCATTCCCCTAATGTTGTCCGGCCTCGGATGGGCGCTTTTCAATTCGCCGAACCAGAGCGCAATTTTAGGCTCCGTACCCCGGGATAAGGTGGGCACCGCCTCGGGAATGAACACCACCACCGCGCGCACCGGCGGAGCGATGGGAGTCGCGCTCTGCGCAACGTTATTTACGTACGGCCTGACGTCTGCCGGGATGTCGTCGTTGCAAATCGAAGCACCTGAGAGTTGGAGCGTTGCTCCGGACATTTTTATGACATCTTTCAACCATACGATTCATGTCGTTAACTTTTTGACCATCGTGTCGGTATTCTTTTCGGCGATACGCGGCCGGAGACAAGGCTAGTCCGTGGAACTCAGAGATTGGTTGCCCGTGTATTCTTCTCAGCAAAACTCAAAAAACTAGGATGCATATGGATATAAACCACCTTTTGCCGCACAATGGGAAAGATAAGATTTGCTTCTAAAATCCGTCCCCACCCTTCTGCAAGTGTAATGACGCAGGCCGAAACTCCCACGAGCTCGAGATGGACTTCGAGACTCATCCTTTTGAATGTTTGCATCGGGCAAGCCATTGTTGGTATCGATCAGCGCGCTCTCTTGGTTGCGCTTCCCACTCTGACGGAATCTTTCCATACTCGCCTCACCACTATTCAGTGGACGATCCTGATTTATGACCTTGTTCTGATCGGCCTCGTCATTACTGTGGGACGACTGGGAGACCTTTTCGGACGACGCCGCTTCTACAGCCTGGGATTGCTCGTGTTCGTAATCGGTTCAGCGCTCTGCGGCGTTGCTCAATCACCAGCGCAGTTGATTTTTTTTAGAGCCCTTCAGGCCATCGGCGGATCGATGATCTCGGCCAACGGGAGGGCGATTGCTTCCGAGTCTGTTCCTCGTGAAGAACGCGGCAAGGCGTTGGGTCTTACCTCCGTGGCATTCCATGTTGGCTTTATCACAGGCCCTTCTCTGGGAGGTTTTCTGGTCGACACGTTGGGCTGGCGTTGGATTTTCTACATCAACGTTCCCATTGGTCTTTGGGGAGCCTATCTCGCCTGGAAAATCATGGCGGAAACTAGAAAGGAGGAGGGAAAAGTTTCTGTCGATTTTCTCGGAGCGCTGCTGCTCTTGGTGACCAACAGCCTTTTTATCTATGCCATCGATCAGCTTCCGCGGCTGGGGTGGCATCACCCAACGTTTCTCTTGACGATATCGTTTTCCGGACTTGCCTTGGTGCTTTTAATTGTCACCGAGCTTAGATCCGCGACGCCGATTTTGCTTCTTAACCTGTTCCGCAACCGCCTTTTTAGCGCTTCTATCCTAAGTCTCTTTTTCGTCGCTTTGAGCCAATCGGCAATTAATTTTCTTATTCCCTTTTATCTCCAGAACATCATGGGCTACTCGCCCGCCCAGGTGGGATGGCTCATCATAGCCGATTCGGTCATTATCATGATCACGGCGCCGATTGCCGGCTCTCTTTCGGATCGGGTGGGCTCGCGTTTGCTTTGCACAGTCGGTTGCAGCGTGATCGTCGCGGGCCAGTTCTTAGTTGCGTCCCTCGGGCTTCATTCCTCTGTCATGAGCATTATCTTCCCATTGGCGCTTTGGGGTCTTGGGTGGGGTCTATTCAATACGCCCAACCAAAGCGCCATTCTCGGCTCGGTTAGCATGGATAAGATTGGCGCTGCCTCCGGCACGACGGCCACGACAGCGCGGACTGGCGGCGCTCTCGGTGTGGCCTTTGCATCGACCCTTTTTACCTATATGTTGAATAGCGCCGGACTGAGCCAGACGCAGATCGAATCACCAGAAAGCTGGAGCACGACTCCGGAACCATTCGTTACCTCTTTCAGCCACACGATTCACATCATTAATTTCTTTACCCTGCTCGCGGTGTTCTGCGCGGCCGTAAAGGGTTCACGGGAATATATTCACGAGCCAAAACATTGATCCGGACGTTCCATTTTCCCAGTTGCGTCTCGATCAGCACTATAGGATACTTGGCTTTCGCGACACAATGATGGCCTGGTATCTGCATATCGACATGGACGCTTTTTACGCGTCCGTCGAACAGGCTCTGGATCCCAAACTGAAGGGCAAGCCGGTGATCGTTGGCGGGCGCAGCGGCCGTGGCGTAGTCACTTCCGCATCCTACGAGGCGCGCAAATTCGGTGTTCATTCAGCCATGCCCGGATTTCAAGCGCGAAAGCTTTGCCCCCAGGGAATTTTTCTTCCTAATCGGCGCCGCACTTATTCAGATTTTTCGCATCGGGTCTTCGCCATATTGGAGCAGTACTCGCCTGAAGTCCATGCTATTTCCATCGACGAAGGTTTGGTGGATCTCACCGGCACTGACCGCCTTTTTGGTCCACCCCTCAAAACTGCGGATCAAATCATTCGCCGCATCGAGAGTGAGCTTGGGCTGCCATCGTCTGCAGGTCTTTCTACCAGCCGGGTCGCAGCGAAGATCGCCGCAACTTTGGCGAAACCGCGCGGCCTCATCTATATTCCGGCGGGTTCCGAAGAGGATTTTTTGGCACCTTTGGCAGTCGAGATCATTCCCGGCGTCGGGCCAAAGACATGCAGCGGATTTACGCAAAAGGGCATCAAGACCATTGGCGATTTATTGAAACGTTCAGATTTAGCATCGCGTTTTTTGGATCTCGACGTAACCGAGCGACGGCAACACCGACATGACCACTCCATCGGCAATGAAACCACGCTGGAAAAGCCGGCTAAAGAAATAGAGCAGATGGAAGAAGTCCTCTGGGAGTTGGTGGAAGAGGTCGGCAGCCGGCTACGCCGCGAAGCGTTCTACGCCCGCTGCCTCACGCTCAAAGTTCGCTACTCAAACTTTCAGACTTTTACCCGCTCGCGCACGCTTTCCACGCCCACGTGTTTCGATCGAGAAATCTTCGATGTCGTCAGCGATCTGCTGCGACGTAATCTTACCGCGGGGCGAACCGTTCGCTTACTGGGCGTAAGCGCTAGCGCCTTGCAAAGCTCCGGCTGGCAGGAACCGTTGTTCACTCGTGAGAAGAGAAAGTCCTGGGAAAAACTCTACCGCGGCATCGATGATCTCCGTCACAAATATGGCGAGGATGCCATCGGCGCCGCTAAGCCTCGAAGCCGCACGGGTTGATTTTGCCAGCAAAGCTACTTAGTGTTTTTAAAACCGACAGCCGACCACAGACGCTGACCGCAGCATTTATTGGAGCTTTGCTGTTGACGGTCGGTTGTCGGCGGTTGGCGGTCGAATCACTTCATGACAACCAGCCCGCTGAATAACACCTTTCTTGCCGCCTGCTGGCGCGAAAAGACCTCCTACACTCCGGTGTGGCTTATGCGCCAAGCCGGGAGATACATGGAAGAGTATCGAAAGCTGAGAGCGCAGTATGGTTTCCTCGAACTTTGTAAACGGCCGGACCTCGCCGCCGAAATCACGGTCACGCCGGTGGAGCGCCTTGGAGTCGATGCTGCAATTCTCTTCGCCGATATCCTACTCTTGCTCGAACCGATGGGGGTTGGGCTGGAGTATTCGAAGGGCGATGGTCCAGTGATCCACCGCCCCGTGCGTTCGAATGCCGACCTTGACCGCCTCAAAGAGGCGGAGCCCGAGAAAAATCTATCGTTTGTCTTTGAAACGGTGGAAAAGTGTCGCCGCGAACTTAATAATAGAGTTCCGTTGATCGGTTTTTCCGGCGCGCCTTTTACTTTAGCGTCCTATCTTATCGAAGGCGGCGGGTCGCGAAATTACGTTCATACAAAGAAGCTTTTTTATTCCGATCCCGGTGCCTGGCAAAGTCTTATGGAAAAGCTCGCCCGTGCGGTTTCCGATTATCTGAATGGCCAGATTGCCGCCGGGGCTCAAGCGGTGCAAATCTTCGACAGTTGGGCCGGTTGCCTGGCACCGGCGGACTACGAAAAATTCGTGCTTCCTTATACCCACGCCGTAATCCGAGCGATTAAGCCCGGCGTGCCGGTGATTAATTTCAGCACGGGAACGGCCGGGGCCTTGAAACTATTGCGTGCCGCGGGAGGAGACGTAATCGGTCTCGATTGGCGTGTCAATCTCGACGAAGGCTGGGCAAACATCGGTCACGACGTCGCCATCCAGGGCAACCTCGATCCCGTTGCGCTCTTCGCATCGCCAGCGGAGATTAAAATCCAGGTCGCCGAGATTCTCCGCCAAGCCGGCAGGCGACCTGGGCACATTTTCAACCTCGGTCACGGGATTTTACCCGAGACGCCCGTTGACCATGTCATCGCGATGGTTGATGCGGTGCATGAGCTCAGCTCCCGGAATCAGTAATGGCTAACGAGGACTGTGGTCTGAGTTAGGGCATGTTGCGGTATGATCCTAAGTCGCTGAGTGATAACTTGCCTTAGCTCGGTCCTCAGCGCTCATCACTCAGTCGTGATCCAAGGGGTAGAGACTGAGAGAATTCTGCCGTTCATGAGTTTATCTTACGACGCGATATTGTTAATCGCCTTCGGCGGCCCGACGACTCCTGAGGAAATCCGTCCATTTCTGGCTCGCGTGCTCCACGGGATTGCGATTCCGCCCGAACGTGTGGAAGAAGTCGTTCACCATTACGAAGCGGTGGGCGGCAGATCGCCGCTCAACCAGGTTACGTTTCGGCAAGCGTTAGCCTTACAAAGGCTACTGACCGAAAAAAGAATTTCGCTGCCAGTCTATGTAGCGTTTCGCAATGCGAGTCCCTTCTTCGCCGAGACATTAAAACAAATGGCTGGCGAAGGCGTAAAACAAGCGCTGGGGTTCATTCTCTCTTCCCACCAAACCGAAGCAAGCTGGGATCGCTATCAGAAAAACATCTCCGATGCTCGCGCCGAACTCGACTTCAAGGCGCCGGAAATTAGCTATTGCGAGGGCTGGTATGATCACCCGCTTTTTATCCAGACGTGGGCAGAGCTTATTAAAACCAGCTTGGGCAAAACTTCGGCGCGCTCCAGCGCGCCGCTTATCTTCACCGCACACAGTTTGCCGGCTCCCATGGCCGCCCCATCACCCTATGTTAAGCAGCTTGAAGCTAGCGCTCATTTGATCGCCGCGCGCCTCGGCTATGAACGGTGGTTACTTGCCTACCAGAGCCGAAGCGGCAAACCAACAGATCCCTGGCTCGAGCCGGACATCGGTCAGGCGATTCGCGACTTGGCGGCGCAAGGTGTTACAGAAGTTGTCGTCGCCCCTATCGGCTTTGTCTGCGACCATGTCGAAGTTCTCTATGATCTCGACATCGAAGCCAAGAAAATCGCCACGGACTTGAACCTGAACTTCATCCGCGCAAGCTGTCCCAATGATCACCCGACATTCATTCGGATGATCGCGAACGTTATTCAAGAAAGAATCAGCATGGTCGAGAATCGAGGATAGAGAATGAAAGATTGCAATCCTCGATCCTCGATTGGCAGCATGAGTCGCCGAATCGTTGTCGTGGGTGGTGGAATCGCAGGGCTTGCCGCCGCTCATCGTCTCTTCGAACTCAGCCGCGAAAGATCTCTACGCCTTGAAGTCACGTTGCTCGAAGCTTCTTCCCGCCTGGGCGGCGCCATCGCTACCGAACGGGTTGACGATTTTCTCGTTGAGGCCGGCCCCGACTCTTTTATTAGCGAAAAACCTTCGGCGCTTCGCCTGTGCGAACGCCTCGGTCTTGCTTCACGTCTGGTATCGACGCAGGCCGCCTATCAGAAAATTTACATCGTTTACAACGGCCGCCTCGTGCTGTTGCCGGAGGGTTTTTTTCTACTGGCGCCGACCCATTTCTGGCCTTTTGTACAAACGCCGCTTTTTTCCTGGGGCGGAAAGCTGCGCATGGCGGCGGAGCTTTTTCTTCCTCGCGGCGAGAAAGACGGCGACGAAAGCTTTGGTTCTTTTGTCCGGCGTCGTTTCGGCGTTGAAGCGCTGGAGCGTGTCGCGCAACCGCTCGTCGGCGGAATTTATGCGTCGGATCCAGACAAGCTCAGCCTCGCTGCAACCATGCGACGCTTTGCAGAAATGGAGCAGAATAAACGCAGCATCATCTGGGCGATGTGGGCCGAGCAGCGGCGTGGAGCGCACAACCGGGAGAGTGGGAGCGGTGCACGCTGGAGTCTATTCGTGACATTGGCCGGTGGCATGCAGGAATTGGTTGATACCGTCGCGAAAAATCTACCCGAGGGGGCTGTTCGACTCAGCGCTGCCGTTAACAGCCTCGATCGCGATGAAAGCAAAGGAATTTGGCGTGTCGGAATGGCTGGCAATGAAACATTCGAAGCAGACGCGGTCATTCTCGCGACTCCTGCTTTCCGCGCCGCAGAAGCGCTGGGCGCAGCTTGTAGCGAGGCAGCCAAGGATTTAAAAGAGATTAGCTATGCTTCTACGGCGACAGTCAGCCTCGCCTACCGCAGCGCCGATTTGCCGCGCGCGCTGGACAGTTTTGGCTTTGTTGTTCCCGCCATTGAACACCGAAACATCATGGCCTGCACGTTTAGCAGTTTGAAGTATCCCGACAGAGCGCCCGCGGGGCAGGTTTTGCTGCGGGCTTTCGTTGGCGGCAGCCTGCAACCGGAGCTGTTTCAAGATGACGATGCCACAATTGAGAAAAACGTCCGCGCAGAATTAGCCGAACTACTTGGCCTAGTGGCGCCGCCGCTTTTCGCCCGCATATACCGCCATCCGAACTCAATGCCGCAATATCATGTTGGTCATCAGGCACGGATTCGACGAATCCAAACCACACTCAGCAGATTTCCGGGTCTCGCCCTGGCAGGCAGCGCCTATCACGGTGTGGGCATATCCGACTGTGTGCGCACCGGCGAAGAAGCGGCGGAAAAAATTATCGATCACGTTTTTAGTATGAACGCAGGTTTAAAACCTGCCCCTGCTTCTTGACGCCCGCGGCCCAATCGGACTATCAGTCAACTACTGACATAATCTTTCGCGCCTGATGCGGCGATCAAGGAGGGAGGGGTGCCTATGATGATCATCGATTCTCAGGTCCACATCTGGGGACCGGAAACTACCGATAAGCCTTACATGAAGGAAGACGCATCCAATCCTCACCGTGCTACACCCATCCGTTGTGAGGAGCTACTAGAAGTAATGGATGCCAACGGCGTGCAGCGCACGGTCTGTGTGCCCCCCACATGGGAAGGCTACTCTAATGAAGAATCTCTCAGAGCAGCGCGACTGCGTCCCGATCGCTTCGCGGTCATGGGACGCATCGCTGTATACAAACCCGAAAGCCGCACGCTGCTGGCAGGATGGAAAAAGCAACCCGGCATGCTAGGCATACGCATCGCCTTTCACCAGGGTCGTTCAAAGCTATGGCTGGAAGACGGCACGGCCGACTGGTTGTGGGATGCGGCCGAACGCTACAACGTTCCGATCATGGCTTTCGCGCCGGATGCTGTGCCCAAGCTTGGAGAGGTTGCCGAGCGCCACCCCGGCCTGCGTCTTATCGTCGATCACATGGGTCTCAGCTCGGCGCTCAGAGGCAAGTCACTTGAGCCGGCGGTGGCAGATGTGCTCAAGCTCGCCCGCTTCAGTAATCTTGCGGTAAAAGTTTCCGCTTTGCCCTGTTATGTCGACGAGCCGTACCCTTTCCCAACGCTTCACCCTCTCATCCGCCGCGTGGTTGATGCTTTCGGCCCGCAGCGTTCATTTTGGGGCACAGACCTTTCCCATCTAACGTGTCCCTACAAGCAATGTTTGACGTTGTTTACGGAAGAACTGAAATTTCTCTCCGAGTCGGATAAAGAATGGATCATGGGTCGCGGCATTGCCGAGTGGATCAATTGGCCGTTGTCCAAATAAACAGGAGAAAATCATCATGCAGATAATAAATCGTGACTTGGATGTGAAAGGCGACGGCATTCCGGGTTACATCGCATATCCGGACCGCAAAGAGCCCGGCCCGGCCGTGCTGATCGTGCACCACCACTTTGGGGTGACGGGAAACATGAAGGTCAACGTCTGTAACTTCGCCACCCTCGGTTACACAACAATCGTGCCTGATCTTTACAAAATGCTCGGTGAATCTGACGGTGTGCACGAAGCGCAGAAGAAAACCACTGATGGACAGTTCTGCGAGGTTATTCACAATGGCTGGCGTTATCTGACGAGCAGACCTGACGTAGACAGCAAGCGCTGCGCCGTGGTTGGATATTGCATGGGCGGGCGCATCGGCATTCATTTCGTCGCGGCTACGCCAAGCGTTCGCGCCTTTGTCGGCTACTATCCGTCGGTGCGAGAGGAAGGACCGAGCCAGTTGAGACCACGCCATCCCAGGGACGCGGTTAAGGATTTCAAATGCGCGTCGCAGATATTTTTCGGCGCCCGGGATCACGTAGCGAGTATTCCGGTGCAGCAACAGTTGATGGCGAATTTGCAATCCAACGGACAACCGTTGGATTGGCATTTCTTCCACCGCGCCGGCCACGGATTCGCCATGGCCGACGGCGACTGTTATGACCCCGTCCTAGCCGAGTCGGCCTGGGGTCTTACAGCGAAATTTTTAGCGCGGGAATTGGGAAACGAGTAGGCAAAAGATAACACTTAAGAAACCGACCGCAAACTGCCGACCACCGACCCGCGGGCTATCTTGCGCTTTGTTCTTAGCGGTCGGTTGTCGGTGGTTGGAACTATTTAGAATTTCTTCAGATCACGCCCTTTTCCTTGAATTCCGCCATTTTCTGCTCGTCATATCCTAGCGGTTTCAAAAATTCAGCGTTGTGTTCGCCGAGCTCCGGCGGCGGACTGGGATGACCACTTTTGGTTTCGCTGTATTCCAGTGGAAACTTCACTGTCCGAATCGTTGGCTTGCCTTTGCGTTCGATGGTGATTTCCATGCCCATGTGTTTAATTTGGGGGTCATCGAAAACTTCTTTCAAATTGTAGACGGGTGTGTGCGGTACGTCGTTAGCTTCGAGGCGTTCGATCCAGTAGGCGCGCGGCTTTTCCTTGAAAAACACTGCAAAGGTTTTGTTGAGCTCATCGTAATTGCCTCGCCGGTCCGGACGGGTCTTGAAACGCGGATCTTCAATCAACTCCGGATGTTCCACCGATTTGCACAGCCCTTCCCAGAATTTTTGCGGCGAGGACAGGTGAATCGCCAACATCGCTCCGTCGGCGCAGGCAAACGCATACGTTTGCGACTGCCGCGGCCGGGTGTATGGCCCGGGGACTCGCCCATGGGCGAAAGTTTCTGTCGCGGGCGCGTTCAAAAACGCTAGAATCGACCCGACCATCGTGGCATCCACCTGTTGGCCTCTGCCCGTTCGGTTTCGCGCCATCAATGCGCCCAAAATACCGAGCGCCGAAAACATGCCACTGAGACAGTCCGAATAGGCCGGGCCCACAGGCTTTGGATTTTGCGGATCCATTAAAACGCTCATCATGCCGCCCATCCCTTGACCGACAGTGTCGTAGGCCGGCCTTTTGACATAGGGTCCAGTGGGACCGGTGCCGGTAATCGAACAGCAGACAATTTTGCCGTTGATTTTTTTCAGACTGTCGAAATCTATTCCCAGCTTCTGGGTAACGCCGGGACGGTAATTATCCATCACGACGTCTGCGTTTTTCACCAACTCGAAAAAGATTTCCTTGCCTTCGGGAGTTTGCAAATTTAGAGTCACACTTTTTTTGCCGCGGTTGTAGGCCCAAAAATTCGGTTGGTCGCCGCCCAAATCCCAACCCCGAAACGGGTCACCGCCCTTCGGGTTTTCGACTTTAATAACTTCCGCGCCGAGGTCGGCAAGTAACATTGCACCGTACGGTCCAGAAATGAAATTGCCGAGTTCCAAAACTCTTATCCCGTCTAGACAGCCTTTCATGCTTTGCTCTCCTCACCTGTTTGAAGTTTCTGCAGGTTTTATCCTGCTGACCACTGACTACTAACCTGACCTACGATCCCATACCGCCTGCTCCCCGCTCCGCCTTCCTGCTATTGGTTTCTATCACGGATAGACTCGCTCGCCTAATTCGGATAATTGGTTAACAAATATTGCAAGCATAAGGAAGACGCCCATGCCTACTCCGCCTCCGGTCACCGACACATTGGCCCGATTTGTTGCTGAGACAGATTATTCGACGATTTCCGATAAGACCCTTGCCAATGCGAAAATACATATCCTTGATACGTTCGGCGCGGCGCTTGCGGGCGTTTCGACGGATACAGCATCCATCGCCTTTCAATACTGTCAAAAAATGGGTCACAGCGAGGAAGCATCGATTTGGGGAACACGACTGAAATCCTCCGCCCCCATGGCGGCGTTTGCCAATGGACTCCTTGGCCATGCCATAGACTTTGATGATTGGGATGCTTTTATTCACGCGGGCCATCCGACGTGCATGGTTACAGGAGCAGCGCTGAGCCTCAGTGAAGTCATCGGCTCATCAGGAAGAGATTTGCTCAAGGCATACGTACTGGGCATCGAAGTTCTGACGAAAATGGCTACCGCTACGCCCAATGTTCAGGACCGTGGCTTTCACTCCACACCTGTCTGGGGCAGCATCGGTGCCACGATCGCCTGTGCTAGTCTAGCGCGTCTCGAACCGGATAAAATCAAAGCGGCGTTAGGTATTGCCGCATCAGCCGCCGGCGGCATTCACCGCCAGCAAGGCTCCATGGTGAAACCATTTCATGCCGCCAACGCCGCGCGCAACGGCGTCGAGGCGGTGTTGCTGGCGCAGCAAGGCTTCACGGCTGATGCCGCGATCATCGAGGCACCGAGAGGCTTCTGCGATACTTTTTTCGGTCCGAACACCTGCGATTACGAAAAAATGATAGCTAATCTCAGCACCCCTTACTTCCTTGAGTCTCCCGGCTTGGGTCTCAAGCTCCACCCATGCAGCGCTCCCCAGTTTCTCGCCGCCGATGCAGCGCTTCAGTTGAAGCGAGAACACAAAATAAACTTCGCCGACGTTGCAACCATAGAAGTCAGGATTCCGCCACTTCGTTATCAGCGTCACTATCATCCCGACGTCAAAACCGGCCTGCGCGGCAAGTTCGCCATCAACTACGTGGTAGCACTCGCTTTTCTGGATGGGAAATTGGAAATAGAGACCTTCACCGACGCCAAAGCCAATCAGCCACAAGTTCAAGAGGCCCTGGGCAGGGTCAAGGTCATCAGGGACGAATCCATTCCAGAGCCCGGCCCCTACTGTCCGGTAAGCGTAGAGTTAAAAAGCGGTACCCGCTTCACTCATACGGCCACAATTCCTAAAGGCCATCCCGAAAATCCGCTGACGGAAGAGGAAGTCTTGAACAAATTTCACAGCAACGTGAAGACGATAATCGCGGAAAAACAGTCCGAGGAATTGATTAGCGCCGTATTAAAACTTGATGCAATGGACAATACGCGGAAGTTGACCGAACTTCTAAGCCCCGTATGAGGGGAGTGGCTTCCGGCGTTTCACCTCGGACTTACGAGGAACTTTATAACGGTTATAACTCCACAAGTACTGGCCCGGACAATGGCGCACAAGATCTTCAACGATTCGGTTGAGAGCGCGCTCGTCGAAGTTTCAACTCATGTTTGCATCAGACGCGAACCAGACTTTGACCCACTCTGTCGCCGTTTTTCCGGTTTCCCGGACGGTTTCCTTGATCAGCGCGCGGTATTGTCGTTCGCTCGAACAAATCCCGCTGGCGGAGAGATTTTCCTTCACCCGCTTGGCATAGGTCGGCGACCCCCAATACATCAGCCAGCCGACGGCGACTCCGGCGCGGTGAAACCAAGATAATGGTAACCGAGCCAGTAGTTTCAAAGAACTCGTGATCATCAATGCCTCGAAGGGAACGCCGGTAACTTTGGATGGAAAATACTTGTAAATGATAGCGACGTGATGTGTCAACCCAAGCGGCTTTGCAACTCGCATGGATATCCATGCCAACTACGGGCAAATGCTCGCCAATGCGCGTGCGCCAACAACCTCACCCAAGTCTTGTTGTGGGGAGAGCCGCGGATGAATTGTCGCAGTTTGAGATCGTCAATGATGAGACGGTGATTTGAAGCGTCGCTTATGAACGCTGCGGCCATAGACAATCAGCTTGCTTCGGAGTAAGGCAATTAATATTCGCCGGCGAGCGCGATGTCTCGAACTTTCTCGACAGACAAATGTCTCCGGAAAGGAGAATAAAAATGAAATCCATTGCCTTAATGACTCTAGGGACTCTCTTCTGGCTGTCCCTTTGCGGTTGCTTGGCCCCTTTTCTTGGCATGGAGCGTGAGACCGAAAAACAGCAAGAAATAACACGCGAACAACGTCAGCTCGATACTCAAGAAGCCGACATCGATCGCCAGGAGCAGCAGATGGAACAGCAGTTGGAGCAATTGAAAAAACAGCAACAAAAATAGAATGAAACGGCGCGGAGTTGTTCAGAGGATCGATTAGATCAAACGCGACGCGGGAAGCGAGCTTGTAGTGGACAACATTTTTTGATTGCGATAAATGGATTTTCTAGCATGATCTCTGGAGCGCTCGAAGGAACCGTCGCTATCGATGTAAGCGGGCACGTGGCCGGGCCGTATGCGGGCAGCCTGCTCGGCGACCTAGGTTGCGAGGTTATCAAAATCGAATTGCCCGACGGCGGTGATACACACCGCGGTCGCAATCCCCAATATGAAGGTTACGGCCCGAGCTTCCGTGTCCTGAATCGAAACAAGAAAAGCGTCACACTCAATCTGCGCGAGAAAAAGGGTCGAGAGATCCTATTGAAGCTTTTGACGACGGCGGATATCTTGCTTGAAAATTTTCGGCCGGCAACGAGAAAGCGCCTCGGTCTTGATTATGAAGAGCTGGCGAAGCTCAATTCTAAATTGATCCATTGCTCGATCTCCGGTTACGGCCAAAGCGGTCCGTATCGAGATAAGCCCGGCTTCGATACCATCGGTCAAGCATTGAGCGGGATGCTGAGTTTGGTCACAGACTTTGATAATCCCAAGGTCGCGGGGTTTTCCATCACGGATCATTCCTCAGGCATCTTCGCGGCCCACGGTATTATGGCGGCACTGCTGGCGCGGCAAAAAACCGGGCGGGGCCAGTTCGTCGATGTTTCGTTGCTTCAAGTCAGCCTGGCGTTTATTGAGTCCCACGTCGCCGACTATTTGAACGGTGGCGAGGCAGTTTCGCGGGACAATTTTCCGCGGGGCCGTATTTTTTGCTTTGTGTGCGCCGATGCAAAGCCGCTGGTGATTCATCTTTCGGCCCACCAAAAAGCCTGGGAAGGCTTGCTCAAAGCGGCAGAGCGAATGGACATGCTCGAAGATGCGCGTTTTGCGACCCGGAAGGATCGCAGTGATCGACACTGGGAGATCGTGAAGATTCTCCAGGAAACATTCATCAAGCAACGCCGTGAATATTGGCTGCCGAGGCTAGACGCCAACGGAATTCCTAACGCTCCCATCAATACCATCCCGGAAGTATTCGACGATCCGCAGGTCAAGCACATGGGTATTCCCAAACAGATTCGTCATCCCAAAATGGGTGCGAGCAATTTGATCGGCAGTCCGATCAATCTCTCCGACACGCCGGCGCAGTTCTTCAGACCCGCGCCGCTGCTTGGGGAAAATACGGAAGAAATCCTGGAACGATTGGGCTATGACCGTGAGGCTATTAAGGAACTGCGGGCGAGCGGAGTGATATGAAATAGTCTAGCGTCTAGGGTCTCGTGTTTTGGGTTAACTCCAAACCCCAGAGTTAAGACACGGGACTGCGAAGCAAAGGAGATTGTTATGGACTTTACCGTCTCAGCTGATCCAACCCACGTAGTGGAATTCCGAAAAGAAGTCAGTGCCTGGCTAGCGGAACAGATGCGCGGCGCCGAACATCTCCGATGGTCAGCTTCGTGGTCGACGCGAGAGAATGATGAGGAATACAAGTTCCGCCGCGGCCTCGCCGAAAAATTAGGCGCCAAGGGCTGGCTCTTCCCAATCTATCCGAAAGAATACGGTGGAGCAGGGCTAACGGTAGATCATCAAATGGTGCTGGAAACCGAACTTTTTAAGTACGGACTGAACCTGTCGCACGTCTTCTACACACTGGCGCGCATTGTCGCGCCGGTGCTCATTCGGTGGGGAACGGAAGAGCAGAAGCGCGAATTCTTACCCGCCATCACGCGCGCGGAAATCTGTGTCTGGCAGGTTTTGACCGAACCTCACGGCGGCAGCGACGTTGCGAATTGCCAGACAAAAGCGATTCGCGATGGCGACGACTACATCGTCAACGGGCAAAAAGTGATGGTCGGTCACCACCTACCGCCAGACTATCTCTGGACTCTCGTGTGCACTAACCCTCAGGGTAAACGGCATGAAAATTTGGGTTGGCTGCACATTCCGGCGAAACTACCCGGCATCACGATCCAGCACATGTACTTGATGATGGGCATCAAGAACGCCGTCTTCTTCGACAATGTGCGGGTTCCGGCGAAGTATCTGATCGGCGGCGAAAACAATGGCTGGAAAGTTGCCAACACCCACATGGAACTCGAGCATGGCGGCGACGGCAAGATCGGCGTAGATCCAGTGGTCGAGCGGGTCGTGGAATATTGTCAGAAAAACTCTATCGGCGGAAAACCGCTCATCGAGGATGATAAGGTCCGCGATGTCATTGCCGACATCATGATCGAGCTCAACACGCTCAGACGATTCAATCAGCGTAACTTCTGGCACCGCTTCGCGAAGATACCTCATCCTTATGGCGGCGTGCAGCAAAGATATTTCCAGCGCATGACTCGGGTTAGAAACGCCGAGCGACTGCAGCAGATCCTGGGCTGTGACGCTCTCGTCCAAGATCTTTCCGTACACGAGGTCGTAGACTTCGAATACTGCGTGCGCAGCGGACCCGGCCAGTTGCACGGTGGCGGCACGTTGGATACCGATCGGCTGATTTTTGCGCGCCGTTTGGGCTTGGGCCGTCCGACCCAGGAAAAAGCGCCGGAGACGGACTAGCACTCATGAAAAGGGTGTCCGGAAACCGCTTGAACGATTTGAACGGCTTGAACTGCTGGAACCTGCTCGACGTTTCATTCCAACTGTTCAAGCAGTTCAAGCCGTTCAAAACGTAGGCTAGCTTACAGGAGATTCGATATGGACTTCAGACTCAACGAAACCCAAGAGATGTTCAAGAAGGTAGCCGCGGACTTTGTGAAAGCGGAGGTGCCGTCGCATAAGATGACCGTCTGGTACCGCGACAAGGAAACGTTTCAGCCTGAAATCTACAAGAAAGCAGCCGAGCTGGGATGGTTAGGGATGTTAATTCCCGAGCAGTTCGGTGGCGCAGAAGTTTCCTTCACCGACTGCGCGGTTGTTTTTGAAGAGCTTGGGCGGGGGCCAGTTCCTGGACCGTTGTTTTCCTGCGGCGTTCTCGGCGCGCAGATCATCTTTGAAGGCGGCTCGGAGGCGCAGAAAAAATCTTGGCTGCCGGAAATTTGCCAGGGAAAATTGATCGCCGTGCCGGCACTAACCGATAAGGGCGCGCACTTCGGGCCCGAAACGGTGGAATGCAAGCTTACAAAATCCGGCAACGACTTTGTTATCGAAGGCAGCAAGAAATTTGTTTTCGACGCCCGGGCGGCGACCAGTTACATCTGCACGGCGCGAACTGACAACGGTCAAATCGCTCTCGTCCTACTGGATCGGAATAGCTCAGGCGTTTCCGTCTCGGCTATCCACGCTGGATTTACGGTCGCAATCGCTGAAATAAAGCTCGATAAGGTGAAAGTGCCGGCTGGAAACGTCATCAGCGCCGGATCGGGATGGCAGATCATCGACAAAGCCTTGGAGAAAGCACTTCCGATACTTTGCGCCTATCAGGTAGGTGCCTGTCAGGAAATTTTCGAATTCACCAACGAATACACGCGCCAACGTGTGGTTTTCGGCCAACCCATCGGCCGCTTCCAGCGCGTGCAAGATCACTGCGTGGATCTCTCCATCGCCCTCGACCAGGCGCGTTGGGCGACCTATGAAGCGTTGTGGAAACTCGACAACGGCATGCCGGCCAAAGGCAGCGTCCATGAAGCGAAGGCCGTGGCGAGCGACGGCTACTATCAGTCCTGTAACTTCGCGCATATGGTCTGGGCCGGGCCAGGCACGGACTATGGCAATCCGTTGATGGCCCATAGCGTGCTAGCGCACACCTTGTATCAGTACTTAGGTACGCCGGCGCAGCATAAACGTCTGATGATGGACGCGCTCTATCCGCGGGCGTAGCGCAGAAAACCGAGGATAGAGGATCGAAGATTGAGAATTGCAACCCTCGATCCTCTATCTTCCATCCTCGGCCGACTCACGGCATGGAGGATTTGCATGAAATTTCCTTATCATATCCTCGCTTCACTCACTCTCTTTAGTGCTTCCATCATTACAGCCGCTCACGCTCAGACAACCTCGCAGTCGGCGCTTATTGAGGGCGCCAAGAAGGAAGGCAAGCTCGTCTGGTATACCTCGATGGCGATTGACACGTCGAAGCCACTGCTAGATGCCTTTCTGCAAGAATACCCGTTCATCAAGCCGGACCTCGTCCGCGCCGGCGAAGAACAGCTGATGAATCGGGTTTTGACCGAGACGCGCGCCGGGAAGTGGTATTTCGATGCAATCTCTACCAGTTCGATCTCCGAGTTGAGCGAACGAAAGATGGTCGCTCCGTATTTCGCGCCGGAACGCGATGCCTTTATGGATCAATTCAAAGATCCTCATGGGTATTGGATCGGCATTTTCGTCAACAATCTCATCCTCGCGTACAACACTAAGATGGTCGCCGCCAAGGATGCGCCGAAAAACTACTCCGATTTGCTCGAGCCAAAGTGGAAGGGACAAATCCTTATGGACTCCACCGACTACGATTGGTTCGGGACTTTGGTGACCGTTTGGGGAAAAGAGAAGGCCGTGCAGTACATGCAACGTCTTGCGCGCCAGGAGCCCAAATGGCGGCGCGGCCACGGTCTCACCGCCCAGCTTGTAGGCGCGGGAGAAACCGCGCTGGCCTGGGCCTACAGTTTTCGCATTGAACGCATGAAACGGGATGGCGCTCCGGTGGAGTGGGTGGATACCTTTGATCCGATTATTGTGACCATCAGTGGCATGGCCCTGAGCGCCAAAGCCACAAATCCCAACGCCGCCAAACTACTCATCAACTTTGCGACCTCCAAAAAAGGGCAGGAAATGGTCCGTGAAATGCGCCGCATCCCGGCGCGCAGCGATATCAAACCATTCGCAGCGAAAATGGACCAGAGCAAACTTAAGCTTAAAGCGGTTCCGAAAGAAGTGTACTTAGGAATGGACGATTACGCGCGCGAGTTTCGCAAGATTTTCGGCCTTTAATCAAACCGCTTGGAAGGAGCAGCCAGTGGTAACACACAGCCTGTGCCGGTTGGCTTGGATCGTTGGCTGCTGTGCGGTCGCAGTAGCAACTTGCGAAAGCTTCGCGGCGGAGCGGCCGCCCTTTTATCAGGGCAAAACTTTGAACTTCGTCATAAATTTCGCCGCCGGCGGCCCGACGGATATCGAAAGCAGAATTTTTGCCCGACATCTTTCTCGACATATTCCCGGGAATCCATCGGTAACGATTCAAAATATGGGCGGCGGCGGCGGGCTTACTGCGGTGAATTATCTCGGCGAGGTCGCGAAACCCGACGGCTACACCGCCGCCTATTTCACCGGCAGTTTATTCCAGCATCAGATCAAAGATCCGGCCCTACGCGTGGACATCGCCAAGTTCGGCTTCATCACAGGCGTGCATGGTGTCACCGTCTCGTACATCAGGGCCGACGTGCCACCTGGCATCAAAAAGCCCGCGGATTTCGTCAAGGCACAAAAGTTTCGCGCCGCGGGATTGGGTGTCAGCAGCTCGAAGGACGTGCGGTTCCGCCTGTCCTTTGATTTACTCGGACTGAAATACGACTATGTCACCGGGTACAACAATAGTTCCGACGCGCGCCTCGCCGTACAGCGCAACGAGGCGCAGTATCATGATGAAACCCTTCCGAGTTATCGGACTCAGGTTGAGCCCCAGATGGTGAAAACCGGCATGGTGATGCCGGTTTATTACACGGATCTTATTGCGCCGAGCGGTGAAGTTCTGGTGAGCCGCGATGTGCCGGAGTTGCCACCATTTACCTATTACTACAAAGAAATCTTCGGAAAGCTACCGTCAGGGATCAAGTATGAAGCGCTCAAAGCGGCAAATATGTCCAGCACCAACATGACGCGAATGGTTCTCATGCCGCCAAAATCACCTCCCGAAGCGATCGCGATTCTGAGAAAAGCTTTCGATTCTCTGTCGAAAGATCAGGACTTCATTCAAGAGGCCATCGGCACCATGCGTTTTCAACCGCGCCTGGAAGTTGGCGAAGCCGGCGAACGGTTGTTCAAACAAGCCTCACAGGTATCGCCTGAAGTCGTAAATTTCCTGCGCAAATACATCGAGGAAGCGAACAGATAGACCAGCGCCGGGAGAGGTTGAATCGTGGGGGAGCACTGTGACGGAGGTGAAGAGCGTATAAGTCCATTGCTCCGTTCTTCGAATCTTCAGGACGGTTTAATTGTTTTCGGTTTAGCCGTCTTGTCCTTTCTCCTCTTACCAATCGAGGCAGCTTCGCAGGCGCGCAAGCCTACTAACATCGCTGAGTTAGCAACTTACGGCGGCCCTGACCGCGATCAGTTGCTGAACACGGGGGCAAAGACCGAAGGCGCCGTCGCCTGGTATACGTCGCTG
>Ga0209684_1000010_pt1 | contig 34214 bp, 30 predicted proteins | sample PanSoiPlot6MoBio_FD_188322 | JGI IMG/M metagenome (GOLD analysis project Ga0209684, IMG submission 188322) | Tropical forest soil microbial communities from Panama analyzed to predict greenhouse gas emissions - Panama Soil Plot 6 MoBio (SPAdes)... | ecosystem: Environmental > Terrestrial > Soil...
TCCGGAAGAATATCAAAAATGGGCGGCAGAGCACTTGGCTCCCAAACCGCAGTAAGAAATTCTATTCTTTGAGCGAAATCATCCAAGCACATTAACGGAGGATTTTGAACGATGAGCGATACCGTAGCGGCTGACGCAGCGCATGCGGCGCATGCCCACCATGAAGAACTTGGGTTTTTGAGAACTTATGTGTTTTCGACGGATCACAAAATGATCGGTCGCCAGTTCTTATTCCTCGGGCTTTTCATGTTGTTGATTGGAGGAGCGTTGGCGATGATGATCCGGTGGGAGTTAGCGTGGCCGGAGACCGCTGTGCCTGGCTTGAGCTTTATTCCTGAGCCTTACATGTATGGGGGGATTATTCCGCCGCAAACGTACAACGCCCTTTTTACTATGCATGCAACCATCATGATCTTTTTTGTGGTCATGCCGGTTATGGTCGGCTGCTTCGGCAATTTTCTCATCCCATTGATGATCGGGACTCGCGACATGGCGTTTCCGAAGTTGAACATGCTCTCTTTCTGGGTCGGCGCCGTGGCAGGGGTCGTAATGCTAGCGAGTTTCTTTGTTCCCGGCGGGCCAGCGGCCTCAGGATGGACCGCCTACGCAACGCTTTCCGCCAAAGCACAATACACGGGTGTGGATTTGGGGCAAGATTTTTGGATCATCAGCCTTATCATTCTTGGCGCTTCTTCTTTGATGGGCTCCATCAATTACATAACGACCATCGTCAATATGAGGGCGCCCGGCATGACGTATTTCCGTATGCCACTGACGGTTTGGTCGTTGTTCATTACTGCGATCTTATTGCTGCTTGCGCTTCCGGTTTTGACCGCGGCGCTGGCCATGCTTCTTTTCGATCGCACGATGGGAACGAGCTTTTTTATTCCTGAAGGGGGAGGGGAGCCGCTGCTGTGGCAGCACATGTTTTGGTTCTTCGGACATCCGGAGGTTTATATTCTAGTGCTTCCGGCCATGGGGGTCACTTCCGAGCTGCTTTCGACTTTTTCGCGGAAACCGATCTTCGGCTATCACGCCATGGCTTTTTCTATGATTGCGATTGCGTTTCTTTCGTGGATTGTTTGGGGCCATCACATGTTTGTAAGCGGCATGAACCCGCTTCTTGGTACGGCATTCATGATGACGACCATGGTAATCGCGGTTCCGTCGGCGATCAAGACTTTTAACTGGTTGGGAACTCTCTGGGGCGGCTCGATCCGCTTTAGTACGCCAATGCTTTTTGCGCTCGGCTTTGTGTCGAATTTCATCATCGGCGGTCTAAGCGGAATCTTTATGGCTTCGACGCCCGTCGATATTTACATCCATGATACTTATTACATCGTGGCTCACTTTCACTACGTCGTTGCGGGAATTATCTTTGCCTTGTTTGCCGCCATTTATTACTGGTTCCCCAAAATGTTTGGTCGCATGATGAACGAGAAGTTGGGTAAAATTCATTTTGTCCTAACCTACATTTTTTTTAATGGCGCTTTCTTCCCGATGCACTTTCTGGGCGTAGGCGGTCACATGCGGCGAATTTACAATCCAACTCAGTATGAGTTCCTGCTGCCGCTCCAACACTGGAATGTTTTTATTACTATCAGCGCGCTGATCCTCGGCGCCTCGCAGATTTTTTTCCTGTACAACTTCATTTCAAGTCTGTTTATCGGAAAGAGAGCTGACAGAAATCCGTGGCAAGCAAATTCTCTGGAGTGGGTTGCCGCCTCACCACCGCCGCATGGCAACTTTGAGGTCCAGCCGGTGGTGTACCGTGGTCCCTATGAGTACAGCTCGCCAGAAGTGAAAGAGGACTGGCTGCCGCAGAACAAGCAACTCGGAACAGCAGCATCAGCTCGCGGGCACTAGTGGGAACCAGCGGTCAGAAGTCAGAAGGTCGAAGGATGAAAACTGAGGTCGCCAATTCGGAAACATCCTCCCTCCCTTATCTTTCATTCTTCTCGCCATGGCCTCATCGACTGGCTGTGGCTACGGCCTGCGCGACGTTTCCTTTGCTTTTCGTAGGCGGGCTCGTCACCAGCAAAGGCGCTGGGCTTGCCGTGCCGGATTGGCCGACGACCTTCGGCTACAATATGTTTCTTTACCCGTGGGCGAAAATGGTCGGCAACATCTTCTACGAACATAGCCATCGGCTTGTCGCCTCCGGAGTCGGGTTGCTCACTATTGCTTTGGCGCTGACATTTTGGTTTCAAGAGCAGCGAAATTGGCTTCGGTGGTTAGGACTCTCTGCGCTGATGTTGGTCATCGCTCAAGGAACCATCGGCGGCTTGCGCGTCGTCCTGCTGGAAAATACGCTCGCGATTGTTCACGCCGCTTTTGCACACGCTTTTTTCGCCCTTACCGTGAGCCTGGCGATATTCACTTCAGCGGAATGGCACGATGAACCCACAAACACGTTGCGCGCTGGCTGGCGCCTGTTCCGCCTCTGCGCTGTCACCACTGGATTACTCTATATCCAGACTATCTTCGGCGCCGTGCTCAGACATACCGGGGAGAGGCTGGACGCTCATCTGCTCTTCGCCGCTTTAGTCACGCTGCACGTGATTTTTATTGTTGTCCGCGTTATGAGGTCCCATGCCGATCAACCCGCTTTAAGGAGACCAGCTTGCTTGTTGGGACTTCTGCTGCTTGTACAACTCATGCTTGGAGTTGGGTCATATTTTGGCAAGTTCACTTCTTTACTACAGCTGTCCGAGGGAATGGTTGTTTTGTTGACCACCACCCATTTGGCGATCGGCGGGCTGATGTTGGTTACAAGCTTGCTCCTGACGTTAAGATCCTTTCGACTCTCTCCGTTGTCGAAGGCACCAGTCAAACAACCGGTCTTGCGGGAGGAGTTCTCCCTATGAGTTTTACCACCGGCGCCGTCGCTGCAACTCCGGCGGGCGTTTTGCGCCGCGTCGCTGATTTCTTCGAATTGGCCAAGCCTCGCGTCGTGTTGATGGTGCTGATCACGGCCTTCGTAGGCTTCTATGTCGGCTCGGAGGAAATACCGAACTACCTGAGGCTTTTCCAAATGCTTGTTGGCACTGCGTTGGCGGCGGGGGGAACCCTCGCCCTCAATCAGTTTCTCGAACGGGAAACCGACGGCATGATGGAGAGAACGCGCCGCCGTCCGCTGCCCGACGGCCGCGTTCAGCCCGGAGAAGCCTTCTGGTTTGGCCTACTGGTGACGCTTGCCGGGCTATCCTACTTGGCCTTCTCGGTTAACTTTATCAGCGCCTGGGTTACCGCGCTGATTACCATGAGCTATCTTCTCGTCTATACGCCCATGAAGCGTCGGAGCTCCCTCTGCATGTTGATCGGCGCCGTCCCCGGCGCTCTCCCGCCGGTCATCGGTTGGGTCGCGGCGCGGGGAAGTCTCAGTGTGGATGCGTGGGTCTTGTTTGCCATCATGTTCCTATGGCAAGTGCCGCACACGCTCGCGATCGCGAGGCTCTATCGCGAAGATTATGCTAAGGCCGGAATTCAATTTCTCCCGGTGATCGAGCCGGAAGGCGGAAGCATGAATCGCCAAATCATCAGTCACTGCACCGCCTTGCTGGCTGTGAGTTTGTTGCCCACGCTTGTTGGCCTGGCTGGGCCGCTCTATTTCATCGTAGCCTTTGTGCTCGGAATAGGTTTGCTTGCAAGCGGAGTCCGATTGGCGATGGAATCGACGTTAAGTAGGGCGCGCCGACTGCTGTTTGCCTCGCTCATCTATCTTCCGGTGTTATTGCTGGTGATGGCCTTGGATCGTGTTCCCTTATGAGGGAGGTCCTGATTACGAAAAAGCCGGCCAGCGCGCTAATCAAGAATCGGCGTCTTGGTTTAATCTTGACGTTGCTGGTTGTGCTTTATATTGCGGCCGTGATTGTCTTTATTATTGAGTATTGAATAATTAGACGGGAACAAGACAGCAATGCTTGGAATGATGGAATATTGGTAAGCTCCAAGATCCATTATTCCCATGTTCCAGTGAAAAACTATGGCGAGATCTTCTACCGCTCGACGAATCGACGAGTTGCTGCCGGCGAATGAGCCGAAACAGCGGGCGTTTGGCGGAGGTGATCCGCCAGCACCGCCGGTGCGGCCAAACACGCCCATCGCCAGCAACGCGTGGCTCGCCGTTCTAATTTTTCTCGGCGCGGAAGCGATGTTTTTTGCCGGTCTTATCGGCGCGTATATTGTTTTTCGCGTTGGAAGTCCGGTCTGGCCGCCGCCATTCCAGCCGCGTCTTCCCATCGCGACCACAGGCGTGAACACTTTGATCTTACTTGCCAGCGCTGTGACTGTGCGGCTGGCGCTTAAGGCTGTGATAGCCGGCAATCGCAAGGAATTGATTTTAATGCTCGGAGTCACAGCGATGTTGGGCAGTATTTTTCTCGCTGTTCAAGGTTTCGAGTGGATTCGACTGATCCATTTTGGCTTGACGGTTTCGAGCAGCGTTTACGGCGGGTTGTTTTATACGCTTATCGGATTTCACGCGCTGCATGTTTTTGGCGCGCTGATCTGGCTTTTGATCGTCTTTGCGCTGGCGAAACAAGGGAGATTTTCCAAGGAGCGCCACGTGGGTTTACAGACTTGTAGCATGTATTGGACTTTTGTCGTGGGACTATGGCCGTTGCTTTACGGATTGGTCTATCTGCTTTAGCGCTTTGTTGACACGAATAAGGGCTTACGATACCTTGACTAGAATTTATGAAACTCAAAATCTTGCTTGGTTTAAGCGGCGCTTTTGCGCTGCTCGTCTACCTTCCACCTATTGCTAACGCCTGCGCTGTCTGCTGGGCGGGAGACGGTGGCCCAACGGACAAAGCCTTTAACTGGAGTGTGATTTTTCTTATGGCCGCGCCTTACGCTGTCGTTGGCTCCATCGCGGCGTGGCTTTTTTGTATCCATCGGCGTTCGGCTGCAAGGCGAGCAAACAATGGAGTCAAGCAGCCGCTAGTTCATTTGGATTTGAATCCGGAGGATAGTGGAAGATGAGTGAAGCAGCAGCGGTAATGCACATCGGGGCGGAGCCCCAAGAAACTCCATTGACTCCCGAGAGCTCGGGAAAATTGGGGATGTGGCTTTTTCTCGCCGGCGATGCTATGTCCTTTGGTTGTTTGATCGTCGGCTACGGAATTTTGCGCCACGCGAGCAAAGATTGGCCTGTGCCTTCGCACATACTCGGTATCAATCTCACCGCCTTTATGACCTTCCTGCTGATTGTCAGCAGCGTTTGGATGGTGCTTTCATTGTCGGCCATACAAAAGGGCGACAAAGCGCGTTTCAAAAAGTTTTTGGGACTCGTGATCCTGGGTGGACTTACGTTCCTGGGGTGTCAGGCCTACGAGTGGACGCATCTGATTACGGAAGTACTGCCGGAGCATCATCTTTCTTTTAGCAAAGATCTTTTCGCGACGACGTTCTTTGTCCTCACTGGTTTTCACGGGATGCATGTAACCGGAGGTGTCATTTACAACAGCTGCATTCTGAACGCTGTGTCGCGTGGCCGCTACGAGGCTAAACACGTGGAGATCGCTGGGCTTTATTGGCACTTCGTCGATCTTGTTTGGATACTGATATTTACTTTCGTTTACCTCCTCTAGTCGCGGAATAGGAGTTGTGCGATGAGTGAAATGACACATCAAGAACCCAACTATATGGCCGTATTCTGGTGGCTGCTGGTTTTGACCATTCTGGAAATCGCGGTGATTTACGTACCCATTGTCAGAATCGCAGTTGTAATCCTTCTCGTCGCGATGGCGATCTCCAAAGCGACGTTGGTTGCCCTTTATTTCATGCACCTCAAGTTTGAAAAACGGACCTTGGCGATCATTGCCCTAAGTCCCTTTGTCCTGTGCGTGTTTTTGATCTTGATGCTAACGCCGGATATCTTTCCCCGTTGATCTCAGTCTCTCAGCTGCCCGCGGTAAACGCGGCGCTGAATTCCCTCAGCGCTGCTTTTCTCATAACAGGATATTGCTTCATCAAGTTTAAGCGTGTAAGCGCGCACCGAGCCTGCATGTTATCGGCGTTCGGATGCTCGACACTCTTTTTGATTTCGTATCTCGTCTACCATTATCAAGTCGGTTCCGTCCCCTTCAAAGGCCAGGGTTGGATGCGCACTATTTATTTCGCCATTCTCCTCACCCACACGATACTTGCGGTTGCGGTGGTTCCGCTCGCGCTCATGACATTGTCACGGGCCCTCAAGGAGAGATTCGCAGCCCATCGGCGCATCGCGCGGTGGACGTTTCCGGTCTGGCTTTACGTTTCCGTGACAGGGGTCGTGGTTTACGTTATGCTCTACAAGCTCTAGCTAACGGTAGACCCTTGCGTGTTCGGTCACGGGTCTGTTAGGACCGAAAAAGAGGATGAGAGGAAAATATGGGTAAAAGCTCAACGTTTTTGACTGTTGGTGTTGTCGCCTTTATGGCGCTGTTTGTTCCCATCGCAAACGCGCAACAGGGAGGAGCGACCTCTGACGAGCAAAAGCTGGTGGAAAAAATCAAAGAAGCGGTAATGAAAGAGTTACGAGAAAGTGACTTTCTTAGTCAGCAGATCGAGCTCGGCATCCAAAATTACATCAAAAAACAACAGCAAGCCCAAGTGGCGGCGCGGGCCGAAGAAGAGCGCCAGGCGAACGAAAAAGCCAAGAAGGTGCGGCGCGTCTCAGCCCCTCGTGATCACGTTTATGGCAATCCCAACGCGCCTGTATCTCTGATCGAATACTCAGATTTCGAGTGTCCTTTCTGCAAACGCTTTCACGCGACGGCCAAAGAGATTGTTGACGCTTATGGTGGGAAGGTCAACTGGGTCTATCGCCACTTCCCGCTGGCCATGCATAATCCGGGCGCGCAAAAAGAGGCCGAGGCTTCCGAATGTGTTGCCCAACTGGGTGGGAACGACGCGTTTTGGAAATTCGCCAATGCGATCTACGCGCGCACTAAATCCAACGGGAATGGGTTTCCCCTTGATCAGCTTGTGCCCCTGGGTAAGGAAATTGGTCTCGACGAAAAGCAACTTAAGGAATGCATCGATGCGGCGAAATATGCATTACGAGTTCAGGAAGATCTCAAGGAAGGCATTCAGATTGGCATCACGGGAACACCCGCTAATTTTCTCCTGCGCAACGATACCGGCGAAGTAATATTAAAGGTCGGCGCGCAACCCTCGGATACTATAAAACCCGACATTGACAAGCTGCTTGAGAAATAGAGTTGTCACAGCGCGGGCGGTTACGTCAGTTGCGGAATCCGAGATTATCCGATCGTCAGCTCCGACGCTGCAAATCACTGTATCGTCTGTTCTCTAATAGGCGGGGACTCCGGCAGGTTGGACCGCCTGGATGGAGCGAGATCTGCTTTCTTGATAAATCCATTGGGGCGATCGGTTCGGGAAATTACGAAGGCTTCAGTTTTCGTAAACCCCGCCACGTTGACCGTCGTTCCCTTATCGAGGGGGATTCTTTTTCCTTCCTGAGTAACGAGTGTCGTGTTGACTATAGTCTCATACGTCTGAATTCTGGTGAGAAACTCGACATCGTCGATGGTTGCGGCCCACGCCTGCGAGTCGGCTATGGCGACGAGCAGCACGAACCCTATCAATGTTTTCATAATGCAACTCCCGGTGGGAAGCGACCCATCTATTGACACTGCGGCTTTGCCGTTTCCTATTATTCATATCCTTATTCTTATTCACGCCGCTAATAAAGTCCGGCGCGACGGAGAGCCATTACCGCTGAGGCGTTGGAAAGAATTCAAATTCGATAGCCTGTTGAAAAGAATGAAGAATGCTACGACAAGCTCGGCATGAAGCGGATTTTAAATCGGTCCAAGACCCATCCCGTGCGTCACTTCGATAAACTCAGTGCAGGCTCTGAGCTTGGTCGTACTCCGAATGGTTTTTCAACAGCCACTTGAAGTTCGAAATTTTAGTCTGCCGATGTGTTGATAGTCGTGAGACCCTGGTATATGGCGATTGAATCAAGTAGGTGAAAATAGACAGTATCCACAACCATGGACGGGCCCGTGGTAGAGAGGAAGGAAGCGAGATGACATGTCATTTAACGTGTTGTTTCGAGCGCAGCGCGAGACATCTTTTCAACCCAACGTAGAGTGTGTTCTAACCGAACCACTACCCGAAATCGCGATGCCTTATGAGAGCAAGTGCTTAAACGTATTTTGGAGATTGCATCATGACAACGTCTATCAAGCAAGAGTACCTCCAAGTTGATGGCCTTAAGACTTTTTTGGTCCGAGCCGGAAGCGGGCACCCGCTGTTGCTGATTCACGGCGCTGCCCCCGGCGCTTCGTCGCTCATTAACTGGAAGCTCAACATCGAACCGCTGGCTGCAGCGGGTTTTACCGTTTATGCCTATGACCAACCGGGGTATGGCTATACCGAAAATCCTTCGGATTATTCCATTGAATACCGGGTGGCCCACGCCAAGGCCCTATTGAACGCTCTCAAGCTGGATCGGCTCCACGTGTTGGGAAATTCTGTCGGGGGTTACATAGCGGCGAGGCTTGGTTTGGAGGATGAGCGGGCGAAAAGTTTTGTCACCACGACCAGCGGCTCGTTGTCGCCGCAGGGGTCGGCAGATTCCCAAGCGTTGGCGAAAAAGCACTCTGAGGAGCTTAGAGAATACGAACCCAGCCTTGAGAATATGCGGAAGCTGACGCTGGGTACGATTTTCAATAAAGAGCTGGTAACGGAAGAGCTGGTCCGCGAGCGCTATGAGATGAGCACCGGCAAGAACTACGAGGCTCAGTTGCAACGGCGCAACGCTGCGCGTCAAAGACCGCTCCACGATGAGTTGAATCAGCTCCGTGTCAAAGCGCTGCTTCTGTGGGGCGCCAACGATCGCGGTGTTTCTGTCGAGCGCGGGATCGAGCTGTTTCAACGCATTCCCAACGCCGAATTTCATCTATTCGACCGATGCGCTCACTGGGTCCAGTGGGACAAGGCGGAGAGATTTAATGAGTTGGTCGCCCATTTTCTGCGGCAGTAAACTCAAAGCGTTAAGAATCGCGTAGCGATGCCGAGTCATCTTTGGGGAAAGATTTTGAAGGAGCATGGATTAGCATGGAATTGAAGTCTATCGGGATTGTTGGCTGTGGGGCGATTGGGCGAGCACTTATTGGAGCGGTCGAAGCGAGAAGACTCTCCGTGCGCATCGCGGGCATCACGAGCCGCACTGAGAAAAGCGCGCGAGATTTTCTTTCTTCGTTCAAGAATCCTCCGCCCTATCTCACGTTGCGAGATTTGATCGAGGCGTCTGATTTAGTCATCGAGGCGGCTGGAGGTCCAGTGGTGCCGGCTCTGGCCAGTGAAGTTTTCGGCGCAGGCAAGGATTTAATGGTGATCAGCGTCGGCGCGCTGCTCGATCATCCAGATATCATGGAGAAAGCCCGGCGAACGGGATGCCGTCTGTTCGTGCCCTCGGGGGCCATCGCCGGTCTAGATGGCATCAAGTCTGCCTCAGTGGGTCAGATCAAACATGTAATCCACACCACGCGCAAGCCTCCCGCGGGTCTCGATGGGGCGCCCTATCTGGTCGAGCGTGGAATTTCGCTCCTGGGTCTCAAGGAGGAAAAAGAAGTGTTCTCGGGTTCAGCCCGCGAAGCCTGCCGGGGATTTCCTGCCAATGTGAACGTCACAGCTGCTGTTAGCTTGGCGGGTATTGGACCGGATCAGACGCGCGTGCGAATCGTGGCCGTCCCGGGTCTCCCCCGCAATTGCCATGATATTGACGTGGAAGGCGAGTTCGGTCTGCTGCATGTTCATATCGAAAACGTTCCCAGCGAAAATCCTAAAACCGGTAAGTTAACCGCCCTCTCCATTATTCGCGCTGTGCAAGATGTCGTCGATCCCGTTCGCATCGGAAACTAACCGCGGAAGCGCAGAACACGCTGAGAATGTCTTGGTTCAAATCGTTCAACCGCTTCGCTCCGTTCAAGCCGTTCAAAACGTCTTCGAACCCTAACCCTCGGCGTGCTCTGTGACTCTGCAGTGAGATCTCCTAGATGAGTTCATTTGATGAAGAACGTTGATCTTATTGCTCGCATGTTGGAACAAGCCGGTGTTCGCTGGGTCTTCGGCATTCCCAGCGGTCCGGTCTTGCCGCTGATCGAAGCGCTGCGGCAAAGCTCGGTGCAGTTTGTGCTCACGGCCAGCGAAACGTCGGCAGGATTCATGGCCGCAACGGTCGGTTATCTAACGGGCATCCCAGGAGTCTGCGTCTCTACTGTTGGTCCGGGTGCCACGAACCTCACGACGGGCGTGGGCTGCGCCTGGCTGGATTGTTCTCCGGTTCTCGCCATTACCTGCAATGTGGGATCGAAGTGGCTGGAGCGCCGCATTCAAATGCGGATTGACCACCAGACGTTGTTCAAGCCGCTCACGAAGGCGACTTTCTCACTCCGCGATAATCGTGTGGGCGAGAAGATAGCGCAGGCTCTAAAAATTGCCGGCAGTGAGCCACCGGGGCCAGTGCACTTGGATTTACCGGAGGATATCGCTAGAGCGAATACTGCGGCAACGACGACGGGTGTGGGCGAGACGGCCACCACGACGCCGGACCTTTCGAGCGAACTCTGCGATGCAATGAAGTCCGCCTTGCAACACGCTCAACGTCCGCTCGTCATCATAGGGCTGACATTCACCCGCAGCCGGGCAGCAGCCGAGCTGCGGCGCTTTATTAATCAACAAAATCTCCCGTTCGTGACTACCCTTCACGGCAAGGGGTTTCTGCCCGAAAGTGATCCGCACTGGGCTGGCGTCGTTGGCCGAGCGCGCCGCACGGATGTCAAAAGATTAACTGACCGTGCCGACCTTATTGTAGCTGTCGGTTACGATCCGATCGAGATCAACTATGAAGAATGGGTGAAAAAAGGCACGCCCATTATTCACATCAGCAGCGAAGCGGCGGAGCCGGGCGATGATCTCAATTTTCTTTGGAACAAAGCGTGTGGCTTGGATGCCGCCGTTGAAGGGCTCAACCGAATCGCGGCCATGAAAAACGATTGGGCAATGAATGAATTTGCGGCCCAGCGCGACGCGCTCGACCGCGCGCTGCGGCCTCCGATCAGTGAATTTGCGTCTCACCAAGTGTTGGACGTCTTGCGCGAGAAGCTACCGCCGGACGGCATTCTCGCTTACGACGTCGGCGCGCATACGCATCAGATCGCGACGCAATGGCGCACGGACTTGCCGAAGACTTTGCTCGCCACCAACGGTTGGTCGTCGATGGGCTACGGTATGCCTGCTGCCTATGCGGCGAAGTTGATTTATCCTGGTCGGCCGATTGTTTGCATTGTCGGCGACGGCGGTTTTCAGATGACCGCCGGAGAACTGGCCCTCGCGCGCCGCCTGAATCTGGCCGTGCCGATTATCGTTCTTAACGATGGCTGGCTCGGTTTGATGAAACGCAAACAGGAGCATAATAAAAACCCGCTCTCCGGCGTTTATCTCGGCGACCCGCCGGATTCTCCGGCCCATTATTTCGGCGTGCCGTGTCGCTCGGCGAAAACTGCTGAAGCTTTTCGGAGCACTTTGGATTGGGGGCTCGACCTCGACGGGCCCAGTGTGATCGAGGCTTTCATCGATGTAGAGAGCTATGCGAGCACCGTCTTTGATTAACCCCTCGCATGTCGGAAGCCACGGTCGGGCGCGATAACTTCCGGTGGGTGACATTGGGCCTGATCAGTGTCTCGCACATTATCGGCGCGACGGCACAGTATGGCATCAATACCCTGGCGCCTTTCTACAAGGATGAACTCGGCCTTTCGCGCGCGCAGGTCGGGTTGTTTTTCTCCGCCTTCTATCTCGCCATGGCCGGATTTTCATTCAGCGCCGGCCGGCGCGCCGACCGTCTCGGTGTGCGCAAGACGACTTTTCAGGGTCACTTTTTTTTAGGAATATGCGCGGTTGCAGCAGCGCTTGCGCCATCTTTCGCCTGAGCCTTCGCCAGTTTTTTTCTTGCCGGTTTGGGCTACAGTTTTCTAAATCCCGCGTCGAGTAAAGGGGTTATGGCGTGGTTTCATCGCGACGAGCGGGCCACGGCCATGGGGACCAAGCAGACCGGAGTTCCGGGAGGAGGCGTGCTTAGCGCGGTGCTAGCCCCGCAGTTGGTGTTGCTTGTGGGTTGGCGAGGGGCTCTTGCCGGTCTGGGCGTTATAAACTTTTTATTTGGCTTCTTGTTTTCTTTTTATTGGCGCGATCCTGCGGAGGATCGCGCGGCAGTGGCGTTAGGAGGAGGCCAGGCACAAGAATCTGAAACGCTGAAGGTTTGGAGTTTTCTCCCCATCAGTTGCGGCACAGCGATCTACCTCGTCGGCCAGATGACATTGATTCTATATTCCGCTCTATCTTAAAGACGCATGGGTTTTCCGGCTTACTGGGCGAGTCAAGCACTGGCGCTCACACAAGCGGGAGCGATGGTTGGGCGCGTTGGGTGGGGCATTGTAAGCGATAGGCTCTTCGGTGGCCGGCGGAAAATCGTTTTGATCCTCATCGGTTTGCTATCAGCCACGTCAATCATGGCGCTGGGTTTCTTGGGAGCCAATCACCGTTGCATTTGCTATTACCGATTCTTTTTCTGGCGGGCGTGTGCCTGGTCGGCTATCAAGGAGTATCCTACGCGCTCATTGGGGAGTTGGCAGGAAAGGCGAAGACCGGTTCCGCGCTGGGCATGATGATCACCATCAACGCAGCGTTTGCAACACTCGGCACGCCTCTATTCGGATATATAGTGGATCAAACGGGATCATATCCCATCGCATGGATGCTCCTAGCCGCCGCCCTCGGTGTCGGAGTTCTCGGGCTGGCAACTTTGCTCACGGAGCCGCGGGAAGCGGGATAACTCGGCTTGGCCAAATACCGCTGGTCGTGAGAAGCAATCGCCGTTCGCTCTTCGACCTGGCGGGGCTTGTCCTGAGTCCATCGAAGGAACGAACGGCTAAAACTTTTAGCAATCCGTCTTCACCACAGCCTTCGTCGTGAGCTAGCTGCCCTGAGCGAGGCGAAGGAAACGATGAACGGATTCTCTTTCACGACCGGTAACTCTATGGGATCTCGCTGCTACCCGACAACCTCATAGGTTTTCACTTCGACCTTGGCGACATTCATGAGCGCGCGAGTATGTTTCTGAATCGCAGCGTGCGCTTCGCTCTTGCGATACTTGTCAATGGAGGCTTGGTTTTCCCAGGAGCTGAGGGAAATGAATTCGCCCGGATTCTCTTTGCCGCGGAGAAATTGCTCGCTCACGCAGCCAGGCTGTTTGATCATGAGCGGCGCGCAATCGTCTTTCCACAGCCGCACGGCCTCGTCAGCCTTTTCCTTTGGAACGTTAACCAGGATCATGCGAGTTATCATAATCATCCCTCCCTTGTTCTAGAGTTGACTCGGTTTTCTATTACGTCAAGGGGAAAATCCTAATAGTTTCTTTTTTGCAAGGAGATTTTCTCCCGGCGTTGGCTGCGCCCAACCTAGAGCACAGAACCAGCCAACCGGCAAGATAAGTATTGAACCATGGAACACCCGGTGATAGCATTTTCCCGCTAGAGGAAGGGTCTCGCCTGTTAGCGGTTGTGAGTGAACAGGGCCATTATTAGCCCGGGAAGGAGCTTCTATGGCGGTTCAATCTGGTACCACAAGCGCGCCTCCCGTCACTGCCGGTTCTCCCGCGATTTCAAGCACATATCAACAGGGCATTGTTGCGGGTATCATAGGTGCGACAACGATTGCAATTTGGTTTTTTATTATCGATACCTTCAACGGCCGGCCGTTCTACACACCGAGCATTCTGGGCACTATTTTTTTCCGGAACAGCGTCGAACTTCCGGCGACAATCCCCATCTCTTTCGAAATGGTGCTGCTGTATACCTGGGTGCATGGCATGGCTTTCTGTGTCGTTGGGGGAGTCGCTGCCAAGCTTCTGGATCTGGCTGAATCCAACTTAAACGTTGGCTTCGGAATCTTACTGCTGTTTGTGATTTTTGAGTTCGGCTTTGTTGGCGCGGCATTTATCTTTGCCGAGCCGGTGCTTCACGCGCTGGCGTGGCCGACAGTGCTTGTGGGCAACCTGCTGGCAGCAACGGGAATGGCAACTTACTTCTGGCGTCATCATCCCAACTTGACGATAAGACCTTAATTGTAGGATACAGAGAGGCTGGATTCGATTTTTATTGGGCCTTACGCCCTTTATGGCGTTCTGAGAGGAGGTAAACAGCCATGGCCATCATCACCATCTATCAGGGCGCGTCAGGTAGTGGTGAAGAGCTAGCGCAGAGCGTCGCTCAGTCCCTGGGCTACGGCTGCATAAGTCGCGAAGTCCTGCTAAAGGCCAGCCTCAGTTATGGGATACCCGAAGCAAAGCTCAACGACATGGTCGAGAAAGAACCCAATTGGTGGAATCGTTTCCTACAAAGCCTGCAACCTTATCGCATCGCCTTGCAGGCGGCTTTTTGTGAAATCGCCGAAGGCGACGGGATTGTCTATCACGGCCATATCGGCCATGAGCTTGTGCCCGATCTGAAGCATATCTTGAAAGTTTTACTCACCGCCCCCTTGGAGATGCGCATCGAACAAGTGAAAGCCCGCCAGAAGCTCAACGACGTTGCAGCCCGCCGCTATGTCGAAGAAGTCGATAAAGCGCGCAGCCGTCGCTTAATAGCGATGTTCGGCACCGATTGGCGCGATCCCAGTAGATTCGATTTAGTTCTAAATCTGGGCCGGATGAGCTTCGAAGGAGCAAAAAGAATTATTATAGAGACGGTGCGCTCCGCAGATTATCAGATGACGCCGGCTTCCAAACAGGCGTTCTCGGATTTCGCTTTGGGAGCTCGCGTGCATGCGGCATTGGTGCTGTCCTCCAAGATGTCGGGCGCGATGCTCGACGTTAAAGCGAAGGAGGGTGAAGTCTCGGTATCGGGAACAGTCCCCTATTGGATCTCTGACCATGATGTTCTGGAGCAAATTCACAAAATCCAAGGTGTGAGAAACGTGCGAACCGACGATTTAGTGAGGACTCCTCTGGACTTTGGCTTAGGCACTTAATTTCTCCTCAGATAGTCCCCGCGGCGATTTTCGTTGGCAAACAAAAAGGGCGTCTTTCCGGGAAAGATGCCCTTTTTGGCGCTTTTTGCGCTACTGACTTTTTTAGTTCCGTGCTTCCCGCCTGCCGGTAGTTCTACACCCCTTAGCGCCGGTCGCACTCACCTACAACTTGTCAGAACGTTGTGCCCTACGACCTTCCTTGGTCAGCCGCCGAAACGACTATCTGCCTTCGGGCAGTTTGGTTGAGGTCTAGTGGAAACAGTTCTTTTCCGTGAGACAGATCTTTGATCCGGAAAAGTGGCCGACCGCCGGCAGCCGGCTATCTTTGTCAGGTGGAGTACCGTCTTGCATAGCGAAGACCTCCTTTCACCTTTGGGGCTCACTTTCACTTACGACCCATTTGCCCCTGCGCCTGGCAGCGCTGAATGGATCTAATTTCTCTTTAGTTCTTCTCCGCGTGCTTGTCAAGCCCAAAATTTTATGTGCGGGATTATTTTCATTTCTTAAAAAAGCCCGCAGATTTTGATCGTTTTTGTGTTGCCTCAGAACCAAGCAGGTCCAAGCCCATGCATTCACGCAGCATTTGCGCCATTGGCTACGCTGGGATAAAATTTCTCTCCATGGCGCGGAGCGTGGTTCAGATTTCCGGTCATATCATTGATTCGCTCATCCTGCCCAAAATCCTCGACCTCATCATCGCTCTCGGCGGAGAGTTCGAAATCCTCCAAGTTCAGATAGGTCATCGCCGCTCGGATCGTAGTTATGCGCTCATCCAAGTGGAAGCTGCGACCCCGGAACTGCTGGAGCAGGTCCTGGCGAAAATCAAGGAGCATGGAGCTCTGCCGGTGGAAGCAGAAGGGCAGTCCGCGGAGTTACAAACCGCGCCGGCAGACGGAGTTTTTCCCGACCATTTCTACGCGACCACCAACTTGAAGACGTGGGTGCGCGTACGTGATCAATGGATCGAAGTCGAATTGCCGGAAATGGACTGCGGAATTCACGTCGATGTAACGGCCATGCGCGCGGCCTGCGTGCCGATGCATCGAGTAAAAGAAGGTGACTTGATTGTTGTCGGACATCGCGGCGTGAAAATTCTTCCGCCGGAACGGCGGGTGCCGCGGGAAGCTTTCGAGTTTATGTCGAGCGCGGTTTCCACCGAGCAGCCCAAAGGTTTGTTGATCAGAGAAATTGCCGAATCAATGAAAAAAACGAGAAATGAAAACGGTCGCATTCTGGTGGTTGCAGGCCCCGGTCTCGTCCATACAGGCGCAGCGCGACATCTGGTCGAGCTCATCGAACAAGGTTACGTAGATCTCTTGTTTGCGGGAAACGGACTCGCGGTTCACGATATCGAGACGGCTCTTTACGGCACCTCGTTGGGGGTGTACCTGGACAAGACTATCCGCGCTGCCGAAGGCCATGAGCACCACCTTTGGGCGATCAACACGATTCGTAAAGCCGGCGGTATCAGAAAGGCCGTAGAACAAGGCGTGCTGCAGAAGGGGATATTCTATAGCTGCGTCAAAAAAGGCGTGGATTTCGTCCTTGCAGGATCGATCCGCGATGATGGCCCTCTCCCCGACGTTATTACGGACACGCTGAAGGCTCAGGACGTCATGCGGGAGAAGGCCAGGGGCGTGACTTTCGCCCTGATGATGGCGACAACGCTGCACGCCATCGCGACGGGTAATCTTTTGCCGGCGACGGTGAAGACTGTCTGTGTCGATATCAATCCCGCCGTGGTCACGAAGCTCACCGACCGCGGAACGTTTCAAGCCATCGGTTTGGTTACCGACGTTGAACCGTTTTTAAGAGAGCTGCGCGAATATTTGAATACGGCAATTCGCAAAGAACCTGAAGCTGCGGCATAAGCCATTAGGCAGCTGTGAGTTTCTCATGAAACTCCTGATGTGTGCTCCGTCCTATTACGGCATTGAATATGAAATCAATCCCTGGATGAGCCGGAGCCGGCAGAGCGATAATCGGCGCGCCCAGGAACAATGGAACTTGTTGCGCCAGATTGTGTGCGACCAATTGTCAGCGGAGGTGCATCTGGTGGAACCGCAACCGGGCCTGCCTGACATGGTCTTTACCGCCAACGCTGGCCTCGTGTGGAAGGACAAATTCATCTTGAGCAATTTTCGCTATGAGGTCAGGCAGCGAGAAGCGCCCTATTTTGCCGCGTGGTCTCAGGAGCGAGGATTCGAGGTTTTGCGCCTGCCGGCGGAATACTATTTCGAAGGCGAAGGCGATCTCTTGAAGTGTGACGAGCATTGGTTTGCTGGCTATCACATTCGCTCCGACGCGCTGGCGCATCAAAAAGTTGCCGAGATCATCGAGCAAGAAATCCTCTCCCTCGAATTAACCAGCGACTGGTTCTATCATCTCGACACTTGTTTTTGTCCTCTTTCTGAAGGGCGGGCGATGTTCTATCCCCCCGCTTTCGATCCTTATGCGCGCAAAGTTTTGGAAAATCATATCCCCATTCTCATTCCTGTGCACCCTAAGGAAGCGGAACGATTCGCGTGTAATGCTATAGTCTCGGGCAGAAACGTCGTGATGAATGACGGTTGCCCAGAGATCCGTGCCTCGCTGGAGGCTGCTGGTTTCACCGTTTTTGAAACACCGCTGGATGAATTCATCAAAGCCGGCGGAAGCGCCAAATGCTTAGTGCTCAAGTTGAGTTGACACTTTTTGGACTATCATTTACCACCCAGTTCTTGAGCTCAGGAGGTTGATATGAAAAAACCGGCTCTCTTGGTATTTTTCGCAGTATCAATGATTTTGTCTCCATGGCATCGGGTTGGGGCACGGGATGCGCTGGAGCCGATTATTTATAAACAGGTGGCTCAGTCTTGGGATGATCTCGGACGTGAGCTAGAGGATCTCTTCGGCCGCTGGCGGAGTTACTTTTTACCTGCGCATCAGGAAGATCGTCCCGTAATTTCGTTGATGCTGCAGAACCGCGAAAAGCTCGGCCTGTCAAGCGATCAAGTGAAAAAGCTGGAACAATTGAAAGCCGATTTTCAGAAAGAATCGATTCGTCGGGATGCCGATGCCCGCGTTGCGGAGATGGATCTCAAAAGTCTTTTGGAAGCTCAGCCGGCGGATATGGCCAAAGTGGAGGCAAAAGTCCGGGAGATCGAACGAGGCCGCGCTGATATACGATTGGCGCGCATCAGAGCCATCGAAAAGGCCAAAGAACTACTGACAGCAGACCAGCGAAAGAAGCTTCAAGAGATGATGGGGGAGCGTACTGTTACGTAGCTCCCTTGGCCCAACGAACAGGTGACTTTCCTTTTTTAGGGCAGCAAGATTACCTTTCCGGTCGTTTTTCGTCCTTCCAAAGCGCGGTGGGCCTCGGCCGCGTTTGCCAGGGAAAAAGTACTTTCGATGTGGAGCTTAAGCTTTCCCGATGCGGTCCAATTAAAGAGATCGTCGGCGCGCTGCAATAGCTCATCTCGATTCAGCGTGTAGTGCGCCAGGCTCGGCCGGGTGAGAAAGAGAGACCCCTTCGCGCCTAACTTTGCTGGGTCGAAGGGTGGCACGGGCCCGCTGGATTGCCCGAAGAGGACTAAGTAACCCCGCGGCTTCAAGCAATCGAGACTCTTGTCGAACGTCGTCTGGCCCACCGAATCATAAACGACGTTCACTCCTCGGTTATCAGTGAGCTTTTTCACTTCGGCGAGGAAATCGCTCTGTGTATAGAGGATCACGTGATCCGCGCCTGCTTCTTTGACGAGTTGCGCTTTGGCTTCCGTGGAAACCGTGCCGATGACATTTGCTCCCAGCTGTTTGGCCAGTTGAATCAACAACAACCCAACGCCGCCCGCCGCAGCATGGACCAGAGCGGTTTCTCCCTTTTTAAGAGCATAAGTTCTGTGGGTCAGGTAGTGCGCGGTCATGCCCTGGAGCATCAGGCAAGCCGCGGACTTGGCATCAACGTTGACCGGCACAGACGCCAGCCTCCAGGCGGGGACGACTGCGAATTCGGCATAGGCTCCAATGACCATCGAATAGGCAACCCGATCGCCCTTTCGGACCTCGGTCACGCCGGGTCCAACGGCATCGACAACGCCGGCACCTTCACTTCCCAAAGTGAAAGGCGTCTGGATGGGATAAAGGCCCGTGCGTTGGTAGATGTCGATGAAATTAACGCCAATGGCTTCGATTTTGACGCGGGCTTCGCCGGCCTTAGGCTCAGGAACAGGGATATCATCTATCGTTAGGACTTCCGGCCCACCATATTTATGAACTCGTACTGCTTTCATGTTTTTTCCTCCGGTTCATGGGCTATCGAATAAATTTGCACGACAGGACCACAAATGGCCAAAAGTGAGCGGTAAAGAGCAAAGAAAAACTTTGCGCTATGCCCTTGCGCTTGACCGATGGACGGTCATCGTTGATTAAACGGTAATACCACAATCTCAGTCGGCGGGGGCAATTCCGCCTTAGAAATCTTGAGCACGCGCGTGGTCATCATTTTTACGCGCGGATTGTCTTGCACGTAATCATTGATCGCATTCTCCCACCAATAGTGCATGGGAATGGCGATCCTCGGATTCACCTGCTTGGTGACTTCTCGGGCTTCGCTGGCGGTGACTGTGTAAAAACCTCCCGCAATGGGCATGAGCAGTACGTCGATCTTGCCCAGCATCTTGAGCTGATCAGGGGTGAGCACATGGCCGAGATCCCCCAAATGGGCAATGCAGATGTCATCGACGCGAAAGACGAAGATGGCGTTTTTTCCTCTCTGGAGGCCATGACTTTTGTCGTGATAGGCAGGAACATTATAAACCGAAACGTCGCGAATAGTGGTGTAAACCTTCTTCCAATCTTCGCCGGCGGGAGTGAGGCCGTGAAGAATGACCGGATTGCCGGGTGCCATCTCGACGCTGTTGTGCGGGCCATGCTGGTGACTGGTGGTGACGATATGCTGAGGCAAGGTGGGCCGCGGCAGGTCGAAGGCGCCGTGAGGATCGGTCAGGACCCGGGTTCCCTTTGAAGATGTGATCTGGAAAGATGCATGGCCGAGCCATTCGACCAAGACCGGGGCCGATGAGTTGGTCGCGACCCGGAGAAAGTTTCGTTGCACCAATTCTAATTCGTGACAGAAAGCGAGCGCGCGTGTTGGCACCGCAAGAGCTACTATCGCAAAGATAAGGCTGGTTGTTCTTAACTTGGCGTCGAGCATTTCTCTCGCGCTCTATCGGCAGTTGTGAGTCTTGGGTCTTGCGTCTTCGGTGTCGGGTTCCGAGCCAGAACTCGAGACACGAGACACTAGACGCGAGACTATATGAGTCCCCAGGTCCGGCGCATCCACCACTCCACACCAAGCAACACCAAAACCAGGGCGAAGGGCCAAAGCGTACTCCAGAGGCGAGTTTGGCGCCGCTCGACAATTTGCGATGGCGCCTGACTCTCCAGTTTTGCCTTCATCTGGTCGAAAGTCTTCTCATTCCAATCATGAATGGAAAAAAAGGCTCCATGACTGGTTTCGGCGATTTTCTTGAGCAGCTCGGGCCGGGGCCGACCGTCGTCGGTCTCGCCGTAGGGGAAGGCTACCGAGAAACTGGTTTTGTCTTTTCCCAGCGACTTTCCGGCTAAGCTCGCCTCAGCTTCCACCCGGTATGATCCATCCTTTGTGGGAGTGAAATCTCCCGTATATTCGCCTTCCTCACTGTCAGCCGTGGTGGAGACAATCACCGGATCACCGTCCGGCCCCATGACCCGAAGCTGCACCGATGCTTGCGCCGTAGGCGTAAAATCATCTTTGAGTACACGGAGCTTAATGGCCACTTTCTCGCCCGGCCGCGATAAGGGAATAGGGCGAATTTGAACTTGCTCGAAGGAAGGTTCCTGCGCCAGCCAACGCACCGCCTGGCGGATGAGTTTCAAGTGGTTTTGCGGTGTTTCCCGATTTCCTACGGCGATAAAATTCCAGCGCCATGCTTCGTCGCTCATTAACGCTAAAGTGCGCCCTTTACCGAAGCGGCCGACCGTGAGCAGGGGGGCATTGTCGGCGGTGCCGTCGCCCGCGGTTAGGAGTGTCTCTCCGCGGGCGGCGCGGACGCGATTGAAAGCCGTCAAGGGCGGCATCTTGTTCCACGCTTCTTCGTTGGCTTTGGGATCCGGAAGCAACCGAGTAACCGGATGGGCCTTTCCCGATGCGGTCAGCACCGGACGCAACGTCGCTTGGGTTTGATAGCTCCCCTTGCCGTCAAGCTCGACGGGAAGAACTTCTTTCAATGAGCTATCGGCGTAACCGCCGGCGTCGAAGGCGCGGGATCCCCCGAACATCACCAATCCTCCGCCATCGCGGACAAACTCTTTTACTCTATCGAGATAGACGGGATTAAAATAGGCGCGGTGAGAAAAATCGTCGAACACCACTACGTCAAAGTTCTTCAACTCTTCGAGAAAAATATCGTCGATGGGAAAGGGAATCAGGCTCAGCTGGTTTTCCGGCACATCGACGCTGTCGGTGGGCGTTCGCAGGAAGACGAAGGAAACCAGCTCGATCAACGGGTCCTGTTTCAACGCCATGCGCAGAAAGCGATAGTTCCAAGCGGGTGAGCCGGAGAGAGTCAGAACGCGGATCTTGTCGCGTTGCACATCGACTTTAAATTCCTTTTGGTTGTTCCCCGTGATTTGTTCTCCGGGCTGATTCGGAATGGCGACGTTAAAGCTGTGCGGGCCGAGATCCCGGGGAGTGAAGCTCAACGTGATCTTTTGCTCGAAGGGGTCCGCATCAACATTCATGGTTCTGCTGGTAATCAGATTCTTGCCGCGATTGAAATAGACTGGGATCGTCTTGCCCTTGAGACCGGAGGCCTGAATAGTTAAATCCACCTTGAACTCGCGGCCGCGAAAAGCGAACTCAGGCGCCCGGAGGTCGGCGATGCGGGCATCGGTAAAACCTTCTGTCTCGCCCACGTCCACGGCAAAGACCGGAATGGGCAAAGCCGGAGATCCGTCGAGAGTTTTTTTGTCACCGTTGGTAATGCCGTCGCTAAATATCAGCAAGGCGGACTGCGGCGGAGCCTCTTTGGCGGCCACCTGAAGGAGCTCCAAAATCCTTGATCCCTGATCGGTCGCTTTAAGCTGACCGACCGAGTCGGGAGAGATGGGCTCGAGGCTTGTGCCAAGGCGGTACAGGCGGAGATCGTAGTCACGACTGAGTTTATGGATCAACGATTCCTTGCCGTCCAAAAGTTTTTCCTTCACGAGGTCGATGCGACTTTTTCCGGGTTTTCCTTCCGGCATGGGTTTAGGACTTGCCGGAAACGCCATGCTCTCCGAGGTGTCGATTAAAACGGTCAGAGGAGGGCGCAACCGCGCCACCCGATTCTCCACTATGGCCGGGCCAAATAGGAAGAAAATCAACACGCTGTAAACGCAAGTACGAAGCAAGACCAGGAAAGTGCTTGGCCCAATAGCAAGGCGCCTTTTGAGGCTGATGAATTGCTGTGCCAGCAGCGCGACCACCCCCAGAACGGCGAGGCCAATGACCCAGCCAGGCAGATTGCCAATGAGATAGAAATCTTTCATCGGCTACCTGGTCAGTCGCTTGCGGATAAACGGAACGTGAATGAGATCGTCTTTATAGTTTTCAGTCATGGCGTAGAGGATCAGATTGATGCCCAAGTGAAACGCATCTCTTCTCTGTTCCTCTCCGCCGGGAGTGCAAGGATTGGTCCACTTGCCGAGCTGGTCGCGCTCCCAGGCGCCGCCAAGATCGTTCTGGCAGTAGATGACGGGCGTAGAGTTTCCAACGTTGATTCCTTCGAGGAAAGAATTGACCATTCTCACGCCGCCGATGCGCCGCATGAGATAATAGCTGCGCAGCGCTGCGTGGCCGGAGGGAAGGCGTTTGAACTCGCTTCCTGGTAAAACTCTCAGCATCTCGCGCCGCATCGCTTTATCGAAGCCGTAGCCCGCTTGGCCGAGGGCGTCGTCGATCAACAAAAAACCGCCATAGGAAACAAAGCGGCGCAAGACATCAATTTCATCTTGGCTGAACGGCTCAAATTCATACTTTCCCGTGATGTAGAGAAACGGATAGCTGAACAAGTCGCGGTCGGTGAGACTCACCTCTCGTCTTGCGGTTGCGGCTTCGACACTGGTGCGAAGCATCAGCTCTTCCATCAGCGGGGTCACGGCCAACGGATGCGGATTCCAATCGCCACCGCGATATTTGACTTGGGCGAAGGTGAACTGGATCGGTCGCTTGTCCTTGGCATCAGCAGCTTGGCCCAGTCTTGGCCAGAGCGCGGCGGTGACTAGGCTTCGGGAAAGTAAACAGATAAAGTTGCGGCGATCCATGACGAACAAGTAAAAAGTAAAAATTCAAAAGTAAAAAGTAAACAACTACAACGCAGGTTGGTCTTCCGGCATTTTCTCCTTTTGCCTTTTTAATTTTATCTTTTGCCTTCTAAAAACGCTGCGCCAGCCAGCCTTCCAGTAGTAACGTTACAATAAGCAGGCCCACTAACGGAAGAGCAAGGTCCGTGCGCTTTCCGCCTTTTTCCAGAGCTTCGACGGGGATGACATCCACCTGGACCGGGCGAAGTTTCTCTTGCAGCTCGCGTTGACTGATTTCGTCCAGGCGCGATTCGAGAAAGGGCGGGTTGACGGCGTAAAGTTTGGGAGTTCCACTGCCTTTCTCTTCCCCTCCGGGTATCGACAGACGATAGATGCCGGCGCGGTCGTTTTCTTGAAAGGTTGCTACGGATCGATCTTTGTTAGCAGAGATGGAGACCTCGGCTTCCAGTTTGTTTGGCTTGGTGATCTTTAAACTTTTGCCGACATAACTCGGAGGCAGAAAAATTTCTTTCGTAGCGCCCACCGGAATGCCTCCATCCATCGCGCCGCGCTTGCCACCCGCCAAATAGTTGGTGAGACCGTGAATTAAGGGAAGATAAGCGGTCTTCACGGGCAGATCATTCCAGTCACGGTCCGCTGTGGACGTGGCGAACAAAATGCGCCCCGCGCCGAGTTTTTGTTCCAGGAGCAGCGGGTCGCCGTTGGCTAACGTAATGAGCGCCGACTTTCCCGGCGCGCTGGTTCGGGAGTAGCCCCAAACGCGGGCGGACTTCATGGACTCTTGCAAGATGCCGTCGGTAAAACCCTGCAGCGCAGGATGAGTAAGATCGATCTTGTCGATTTTCTCTCCATTGGCTTCCGGTCCAAGCTTGCGTTCCCGGATCGGTGCCGGCAACATCGGCGGCGAGGATTGGGCGATTTTTAGGTTGTAATTGTCTGTTTGCATGCGGTCGCCGCCGAAGATGAGGAGCCCGCCGCCCTGGCGGACAAAGTCCTGTAGTTTTTGCACGAACCCATCGGGAAGCGCCGGGACGTTACAAAGGACGACGACTTGATAGGAATCCAAAGAAGTCGTGTTGAGTCCATCCGAGACGATCACGGTGGGAAGATAAAGCGACGAATCACGCTCCCCGGCGGGGTTCAGCGCGCGGGTAAGAAAAAAACTTTCGCTTTGCACCAGCGAGGTTTGCGGATCGCCATCGACGACCAGAACTTTGAGCTTGTCTTGAGCGTCAAGGGCAAAATAGGCCTTCGAATTTCCCGCCAGGCCTTCTTTTTTGAGGGTGACTTGGCCGGTGTGAGATCCCGGTTGATTCAGACGAGTCTGGAAACTCACCGTGGTTTCGCCTTTGGCAGGAATCGCCGTGAGCTTTTGTTCCTTAGTTTGGCCATCGATGCTTAACTGAACGAGCAGATCTTTGATCTCGCTATCGCCGAAGTTGGCGACGGTGGTCTCAAGGTTAAGAGGGAGGTTCACCCCGACTCCCTGTCCTCCCAGCCGAATCTCTTTCACCGTGCTATTGAGCGGTTTCTGCTTGCTCGCGATGTGGATGACCTTCAGCTGGATCGAAGGATCGACGTGCTTTAGCGATGAAAGCGAGAACTCATCCCAGCCGGCCAGGCCCATGTCGGTGATCAGCCGGATTTCCTTTTGGCTTGCTGGCTCGTTCAAAAGTTCATAGGCTTTGCCTAACGACGCGGTGAGGTTAGCGACGCCGTCGGCGACCTCGATCCGATCCAGTTCCTTGAGCAAGACTTCCTTTTCCCCCTTGAGGCGGAAAACCTCCTTGCCGGAAATGTTCGTTGGGATCAACGCGGCGCGATCGCCATCGTTGAGAGCCGAGATCAACAGTCCTGCCGCTTCCTTGGCCCGCTTGAATCCATCGCCGTCGCCGCTCCAGGTCATGCTCAGGGAGTTGTCCAGTAATACCACTAGCGACACCGGTCCGCTCCCCGCGAACAATCCGGCGCCGGTTTGAAAAATCGGGTTGGCCAGGAGGAGCGCGAGGAAAATTACCGCCAACGTCCGTAGAACAAGCAGCAACCAATGACGCAGCCGGTAACTCCGCGAGATGCGCTTCTGCGACAGCAGCACGAAGCGCACGGCCGGAAAACGAATCCGCTTCATGCGACGACGGTTCAGCAGGTGGATGAGAATCGGCAGTGAGGCCGCAGCCAAACCGAAAAGATAGAGCGGATGAAGAAAGAAAAATGACATGGGGAGCTATCCCCTCCAGCTCAGGTAACTTGCCAGAGCCTGATCGAGGGGTGTGGAAGTCGAGATCAATTGGTAGTCGATGGAAGAATCGTGGCACTGTTTGCGCATCTCGTTGATGAATTCCTGAACAACCTCCCGATAGGTGTTGCGAATGGAGCGCGGGTCGGCAACGACCTTGAGGTTCGCTTCTTCGAGATCCTCGAAAAGAATATTCCCGTCGAAGGGAAGATCCAGCTCGGCTTGATCCAAGATATGAAAAACGATGACGTCGTTTCCCTTGAAGCGAAACAGTCGCAACCCCTTGAGGATCTGCTCGGGGTCGTCCAGGAGATCCGAGACCAAAATCACTAAGCCCCGGCGTCTGATTTGCCCACCGATCTCTTCGAGAATTTTGCCCACATTGGTCTCGCCTGCCGGGCCGCGGTTCTCCAGAGCGTGGAGAATTTGAATCAGGTAATCGCGCTTGGCCTTGGGCGGAATGAAGGCTTCGACGCGGGTGGAAAAAGTGACCAACCCGGCGGCGTCTTGCTGTTTGAGAATCAGATACGCAAGAGAAGCGGCCAGGGTGCAGCCATAATCAAATTTTGTGATGCCGTCGGAGGCGTAATCCATAGAGGCGCTGGCGTCGAGCACCAGGTAGGCGCGCAAATTGGTTTCGTCTTCGTATTCTTTGATGAAATAACGATCGAATTTGCCCAACGCTTTCCAGTCGATGCGCCTAATTTCATCCCCCGGCGAATACTCCCGGTGTTCTTCGAACTCCACGCTAAAGCCTTTGGCGCGACTGCGGTGCACGCCGGACATCATGCCTTCGACCACCCAGCGCGCCCTGAGATACAGATTGGAGATGCCGGCAAGGACCTTGGGGTCAAAATAGTTTTTTTCCCCATTGATCATAAATCCAACGTCATTTTTACCACCACCGTTTGAGATAATCTAGCCAGCTACGCCAGCCCGTGTTGTGTCCTTGATAAGTGGGATTTTGCGCGCATTCCTCGATGTAGGCGATGGTCTTGGCATCGGCGTTGAGCGCCCTAAGTATCTCTTTTTGAAACGCCAGACATTTTTTTTCCGCTTCGGCTCCGGTCCAGGTATCCGCATCCGGCTCGGTTGTGGGACTTTCCCGTTTGGCATCACGATAGAGCTTGGAATGAAAGGCGTCATGCGCGATGGCGCCGGCATACCAAAGCGCGGAATGTTGCCAGGTGCGCCGGCCGACAATAAAAGTCGGCTGTTTGCCCCAGGCTTTCATGCCGCTGCGGGTGCCTTGGCGGATAATCGCGATATGACTCACGATGTCTTTGAACCCGGCGGTGGGCTGGAGCAGCTGCAGCGCGGCTTTGGTGCACAGGAAAAATTCTTCATGGCCACGAATCTCGATTCCATGAAGGATTTCTGATCTTCTGCGCTGCCAAAGACTCATCCGGTTCGGTCTCTATAAGTGCCATACAGCGAGGCGTGAGGGCCGAAAAAATGCCGTTCAAGATTCAAAGTTCAATGTTCAAAAGTCAGAACCGGAGTTGATACCTTGAACCCTTCGATAGACTCAGGGCGGGCTCTGGAACGTTGAACCTTGAACTCTCCGGTTACCGTGCCGCCTTGCCGTCCAGGGGAGGCTTCACTTCGCTGAGCAGGCGGCTGATGATGTCGAGGGACGAGAGGCCTTCGCCTTGGGCTTTGTAATTCGGCACCACGCGATGGCGCAGAACGGAGGGGGCGAGAGCTTGTATGTCTTCGATGGAGACGGCGTAGCGTCCTTGCAGGATGGTGCGCGCTTTAGCGCCCAAGATCAAATATTGCGAGGCCCGGGGACCGGCGCCCCATTCGACGTAGTCCTTGACAAATTGCAAAGGGTCAGAACTCTGGGGGCGGGACCGCTGCGCGAGGGCGACAGCGTAAGAGACGACAAAAGGCGAAACCGGCACCCGCCGCACCAGATCTTGATAGCGCAGAATTGCCGGACCCTCCATAACCCTGCGCGGTGAGGGCTTGGCGGTGGAAGTGGTTTGCATGACAATTTCCACTTCGTCGTCAAATTCCGGATAGCGAATCTCGATGTTGAGCATGAAGCGGTCGAGTTGGGCTTCGGGGAGCGGATACGTCCCCTCCTGTTCGATGGGATTTTGCGTGGCGAGCACGAAAAACGGCAAGTCCAGCGGATAAGTCGTGCCGCCAGCAGTGACCTTATATTCTTGCATCGACTGCAACAATGCGGCTTGAGTTTTTGGCGGCGTGCGGTTGATCTCATCCGCGAGCAGGATATTGGTGAAAATCGGACCTTTGAGAAACTGGAATTTTCTTCGGCCGGTGGCGGCATCCTCTTGAAGAATGTCCGTGCCAGTGATGTCCGAAGGCATCAGGTCCGGGGTGAACTGAATCCGATTGAATTCCAAGTCGAGAATTTCAGCCAGCGTGCTGATCAGCAACGTCTTGGCGAGACCTGGCACACCCACAAGCAGGCAGTGACCTCTGGCGAACAACGCGATCAATACTTCTTCGATGACCCTGTCCTGGCCGACAATCACTTTGCGAATTTCACCGAGCATCGAGTCGCGTTTGTCGGCGAACTCTTCGATCTCCGCGATCTCGTGCTGCTGAATTTCTTTTGACTCCATGCGACTCCTTTTCAACGGGCGGTCATCAACTTATCCAGGACAACTTTAGCCTGCTTGGCTTTTTCTTGATCCCCTTGAGCTGAGTAGATCTCGACAAGCATCGTGTAAATCGTGCGGTTAAAGGGGTTGATTTGAATCGCCTCCTCGAGAGCGCTTTGGCTCTCGGAATAATGCTTCCCAGCATGATAAACGCGCGCCAATTGAACGTAGGTGTTGGCGTTGTCAGGGTCTAACTCCAGGGCTGTCTGTAGGTGCGGTAGCGCTTCATCGAAGCGCTTCATCTGAATGAAGACCCGTCCCAGTTTGTTAAGAATGATAGGGGAGCGAGGACTGGCCTGCAAGGCGCGCTGATATTCGTTGACGGCCGCCTGGGGCCTCCCTTTGCCGAGTATTTGATCGCCCAGATAGGTGCGTTGGCGCGCCACCGCGGATTGAATCTCTCTAAGCTCAACTACTTCTTCGTCTTCCTTTTGGTCCTTTTTTACCTTGAGCTTGCGTACCCGGCTTCCCTCAATCTCTTTAAGCTTCTTGCTCTTGAGAAAGGCCTTCCAGCGAGTCTCAAAAGTGGCGAACGGCACGCCGAAAAGTTTCTCGATGGCTGCCGGAGTGGAATTCTCGTTGAGACTTACCAGCAGATCGCGCATGGCGGTCTTGCCTTTACTTTGATTGATGAAGTCGATGGCGGATGCGGCTTCGGCGTAGGCCAACTGCACTTGCTCCGGCGTCTCGAGATGAATCAAAGACGGCTCCATATTCTTGAAGCCGACGAACTGATTTTTCTCCAGCGCCTGGACCAGCAAGGTCTGATTGGCCGGCGTCAAATAGTCCTCCGCCGCATCTTTCGGGGGGGTGGGTTTTCGCCATCGGGTCTCGTAAAAGCGGGCCGTACCCTCGTGCAGCCATATGGGCGCTTGATTGTTGCTAATGTTGACGATGATGTAGTGGACGTACTCGTGACTCACGGAATCGAGCCAGCGATAGCCGAAGCTGAGCGCCCGCGGGGAAATGATCATGAGCTTGTTGAATTTACAGATGCCGACGGCGCCGGTCTCCTCGATATCGCGCAGCGAAAGCGTCGAAATGGCATTAAAACTGGGCGCGTCGGACGCGATTTCGACGCGAACTTTCTCTTTCGGATAATAACCCAGCGCCGCGCCAATGGCTTCGTAACTCTTTTCCAGCGTTTCAAGGGCGTAGGGTGCTAAAATGCCGTCTCGTTTTTCATCGAGATAGAGTGCGAAGTGGGGACTTTCAAAGCGTTTGAGCGTCTTGACGACGTCCAGGGTAAACTGAGTGAGCAGCTTCCAGCCTTGGGCCCGCTGGTCTTGGGAATCCACCGCCAATGACTTTTCCAGGGACGCTAAGGCTTCCGGGTAACGGCCCTGATAGAACTTAACTCGACCATCGAAGGCCAAGGCAGGTCCCGAGCGAGAATTTTCCCGCAGCGATTTTGCCGCCAGTTCTTCTGCTTGCGTGATGCGCCCAGCGTCCAGAAGCTCTTCGCCTTGCTTAAACGGCGACTCGACCTCCGCGGCGGGCAGAGAGATGCTGCGAACAAAAAGAACAACTAAAAAAAAGAGGGAGACGGCTCGGGGTTTCAAGGCGCGATTACTCTGAAAGATTTTTGAAGTAGCGTTCGATCTGGTCTTTCATTTGTGGTGGAACGCCTTGCTTGAGCGATTCCAGGATCTCCTCGCGGAAACTCCGTGGCGCCTTGTAATCTTCTTTGCCGGGCAGGCGAAACTTTTCCGTATCTAGACCGGTGAAGCCACCCTGGACATCGAACTCCGGAAATTGCGGCATGCCGGGCAGCGGCGTAAGCGACCCATAGGGAAGGAAGCGCCCGCCGCGGAAAAATCGAGCCACCGGCATATTACCCATCTGTCCGCGTTGCGCCAATTGCTGCATGGCGGACTGCATTTGCTGCTGCGACTGAGATAGCCGGTCGAGGGCATTGCGCTCGGGGGGAACGGCGCCTCTTGAGTCGAGCTGGCCAAGGCGGTCCTTAGCGTTCCCCATGGAGGCTCCCGCTTCGCCGATATTCTGAACGATCTGAGGATCCAGCGATGGGAAGAGCTGAAACAGGGACTCGAGTTTTTCGTGCAGTTCCTTGGTCCGATCGCGCAGAGTGGTTTGACGGTGCGTGAGGTCACGCAGCTCTTTCTTGTCTGCATCCGTAAGCGCCTGCGCAGGCTCACCCATCAAGGCATCCAACTCGGATTTGAGATTTTTAAGAGTGCTTTCGGCGCGCCGTGCCCGTTGCTCCTGTACCGGACTGCGTTTTTTGCCGAGTTCGTCGAGGGCGAGCTTGTCTCCCTCCGCGTAACCGGGAAAGTCTTTTTCCAGCAATTTGGCGATCAGGTTCTTAAGCAATTGGTTCATGGTGGCATCGTCGAGGGCACCGGGAGGAGGCATGCCGCCCCCTTCCTGGTCGGGAAATAGCTCGGTTAGTTGACCGAGGGCGGACTTGGCCCGCTCCAGGAATCGGTCCAGTTTATCCTTGAGAGCGCTGTCTCTACCTGTAAGAGCGGAGTTGTTTACTCCCTCGGTTCCCTGGAGGATTTCTTGCTGCTCCCGCGCGATCTCTTGCAGCTCGTTAGCCGAGCGCGACATTTCCCCCTGCATCCTCCCCATGCTAGAAGACATGGCCGAACGCTGGGCGTTTTGCAGAGAGGCCACCATGGAGGCCATCTGATTGAATAGCTCTCGCGCCAACTGCCGCGCCCCTTCGATGTCGCCCTGCATGAGTTTTTTGCGAATTTCTTCCAGAGCCGAGAACATGTCGTTGAAGCCCAGACTCTGCATGTTTTCCATGTTCATAAAGTCATCGGGCAGTTGCTGGGCGAATTGTGATATGGCCTGCTGGAGGGAGGACAGTAGCTGGCTCAGGTCCGAAAGCTGCTTCAGAAGCGAATCGAGATTTTTGTCGCCGCTCTGGAGCTTTTCCAGAGACTCCATGAGCCGCTCCTGGCTGCGCGCTAAATCCTGCGCCGTGGAGGCCAGCTCTTGGGCCTTCAGCCGCTTGCCGATATCTTCGGAGAGCATCGACATCCGCTCGAGCTCCGAGGAAATATCATCTCGAGCCTTCATTCTTTCGTCGGCGGTTGGGGCCTGCTCTTGCTTCTTCAAAAGATTTTCTTTGGTGAATTCAAGGTTTCGCTTGAGCGCATCCAGATCAGACCAAGTCGCAAAGTCGGCCACGCGATCTTTCTCGGTGCGCTGCATGATTTCTTCCGTTCGTTTTAGCGCATCGGCGAGATTTTGTTCGAGTTTTTGGTCGCTAGCCTTTGATCGATCAGCCTCTTTTTCCCCGGGCAGAGGCGATTCCAGGTGGTCCGCCAGCGTATCGACCATACGGGCGTTCAAGTCGCGGATCATTTCGGCGACCTGCCGGTGCTCGGCTTTGAGATTCTTGAGCCGCAACCGCAGGGCCCGCGAGTTACCGATTTTGGGACCGGAGATCGTGTCGTTGTCGAACACTTCCAAATGAACGATGGCTTCGTCGCCTTCGCGCAGCGCCAATTTGCCTAGGTCCCATTTGAACTGATCCCGCAGGATGAGCCGTTTGGCGTCGTCCTTTTGCAGCCGGATCTTATCTTCGCGGTCGCCGACCTTAGTGACCAAATTGACTTCGCCGATACCGAAGTCGTCGCGGGCGCTGTATTCGACGGTCAGGATTTCGTCGCCGTTTATTTCTAGATCTTCCTTGGGTTGGAGCAGATCGATGGTGGGAAAGCCGTCCGGTTTTACTTTCAGCTCGTAGGCGATGGGTGAATTGTGGAATCCATACGCGTCTTCAACGAAGAGACGGTACTGCTGAGATTGAAATAGCACCAAGCTAGCTTGGAGCTTTCGGCCCTCGATTTTCAACGGGATTTTTTTGCCGTCATCCATGGCGATTTCGGCTTTTACGACATCCTTGGTCGTGAGGGCGTCGAGTCGAACCGTGGACCCCTTGAGACCCTCAATACTTCCACCAGGAAAAGAAACCGACGCGAGGCCAGTATAGGCGGGCGCATAAAGCGTCACTTGAATGTTGCCGATCTCGGGGGGATCAACGGCTTCGGCGCTGTAAACGGCGGAAGCAAAGGCACCGGTTGCCGCTCGGTAGCGAAGCGTCTTTTCGAGCCGGGGAATCGTCGCGCTAAATTTTCCGGCCCCGAGGGCCTCCATGGGAATTTTTTCTTCGCCCACAGGTGCTCCCTGCTCATTAGTCCCACTCCATAGGATCAGATCCAGAGACTTGGGGATAGCTCCGGAAGTCGCCGCCTGAATGGTTATCGGTGACCCCCGCGTAACCCGCAGGCCTTTAGGCTGAACTTCAATAAGCGTCGTGGACGGCGGCAAGTGATCCAAAGGCCGGGTCAGTAAACTGAAAGTTTCGTCGACCCAGGACGGATTGAACAGAACCATAGCCAGGACCGGCACGAAGAGCAGCGCCAGTAGACGCAGGCTGCGGTGGATCCTTTTACTGTCCAGCAGATCGTTTACCTGCAAAGTGGATATCTGTTTGCGCGTGCTGCGCAGAAGGGCGAGAACCATGGAAGCGGAGAAGCCCGGGGAACCCTTGGCCTCCGCCACCTGCGGGTAGAGCTGCAGTGAATTGATCAGGTTGTTGCGTAGCTTGGGCTGTTTCTGTTCAATGTAAAGCGCGGCGCGCTCCTGTGTGAGCCTGCGAAAAAAGCGTATCGCGGTCCAGCCGATCGCAACGAGCAACACGGCGCCCGTGATGACGCTATAGACGAGGGGCGCATAAGGAAAGATAGATTTGATTTGTTGCACACCCGGGCCGAGGGCAAAAAGAAGCAAGGCACAGATCGCGGTTAGACAAAGACCCTCAATTCCCTGGAGAAACCTGAAGCGGCGGATGAATCGCTTTAGGAATGAGGAGAGTTCTTGAAATTCTTCCTGGCCCATAAGCGTAAATTCAAATCATATTATCCCCGATTATGTGGCTTGTCCATCCCGCAACGAACTGCAACGAGCTGTTTGGACCTGGTAAAGTTTGAGATCTGTGCCAGTAGCGGGTGGTTTCGTGGCTGGCAAGGCGGGCAGTCTTATGTTATGCAAATCAGATTATATCTGACGAGAGAAAGGACCGGCGAAGGAGCATGGAGAATTTGGAAACTGACACTTTACAGTTACACGAAGGTCACGACGACGATTTCGATGATGAGGATGTGCCCATGGATGAAGAGCACCCCATGTGGCGCTCGGAGAGAATCACTCTTAATTCCGTCGGCATCGACATCGGCTCATCCACTTCGCATCTAATTTTTTCTCGTTTGACCCTGCGGCGCCAGGGTATCGCGCTATCAAGCCGGTTCGTGGTCGTCAATCGTGAGATACTTCACGAGTCACCGATCTTGCTCACGCCCTACGTAGACAAAACCACTATCGACACCGAGAAGCTAAATGAGTTCATTCAGGAGGCTTATCAGAACGCGCAGTTGACCCCCAACGACATCGACACCGGAGCGCTCATCGTCACCGGCGAAGCGGCGAAGAAGAAAAACGCTGAGGCCATTTCCGCGCTGTTCTCGGCTCAAGCCGGAAAATTCGTCTGTGCCACCGCCGGTCACAACCTTGAAGCTATCCTCGCATCCTACGGTTCCGGCGCCGTTCACATGACCTATCATGAGGGCGGTGACTTTACCGTGATGAATGTCGACGTTGGCGGGGGTACGAGCAAAATCGCCATCGTCCAGCAGGGAAAGGTTATCGATACCTGCGCACTGGAAGTCGGCGCGCGGCTCGTGGCCATGGACGAAAACGGCACGATCAACCGGCTTGAGGATACGGCGCTCAAAATTGCGAAGCTGGCAGGTATTTCCTTGAGCTTGGGCGGCACCATGAGCGAGTCCGACAAAGAGAAATTCTCCCAGGTGCTGTGCGATTCGCTTTTCGAAGTTCTCGAACGGGGAAAACTTTCGCCACAAGTGCAAGACCTATTGTTGACGCCCGAGCTTGAATTCAAAGATCCGATTCATGCGATCATGTTTTCAGGC
>Ga0209684_1000011_pt1 | contig 31774 bp, 28 predicted proteins | sample PanSoiPlot6MoBio_FD_188322 | JGI IMG/M metagenome (GOLD analysis project Ga0209684, IMG submission 188322) | Tropical forest soil microbial communities from Panama analyzed to predict greenhouse gas emissions - Panama Soil Plot 6 MoBio (SPAdes)... | ecosystem: Environmental > Terrestrial > Soil...
AGTGTCGGTTTTGATGAATGGATACTTGGCCTCGAAACCGCCTGTTAACGCCCGCGCAAACTGAGTTTCCACGGAAGTATAGAAAACCATCTTGGCTTCCTTCTTGGCGCCTTCGATAAACGGACGGTTGTGGCCGTTACCCTCAGCGCCAAAAACCAAGCGGCTGAAACACAAAAGAGCCAGAGTCCACATGCAACGCTTACTCGTCATTCCCCTATACTACCGTTCCCTCGCCGTTGACTCTCACGTTTTCGAGACGAATTGATTGCCCTTGATCAAAAATCGCCACGGTTTGTGTTTCCATTTGCCAGCGTAATCCACGCCTATCCGGGGCGTGGTGGCAATCTTGGGCGACGGCTCGCCGCGGTCTTCTACGTAAATAATTTTGCCGCACATATCATCGCCATTGAGTGTCCGATCAATCGCAAAAGCTGCGCAGAGTTTACCCGGACCACTGGCGAGATTAGTTATCTTGTCCAGCCCTCTCCTGGCCTGCATCAATTCTATTCCCCCGAGCGGTTCCACCGCGCGGATCAGGACGGCGGAAGGGAAGTCCTCCTTCTCAGTAACAATATTCAGCATGTAATGAAAACCATAAATCAAATAGATGTAAGCGTGCCCTGCCCGACCGAACATGATTTCGGTGCGTGGCGTGCGGCCGCGCGAGGCATGGCAGGCCTTGTCTTCGGGTCCAATGTAGGCTTCGGACTCGACAATGCGACCAACGGTCACACCCGCGGGATGTTTGCGCACCAAATATTTACCGAGCAATTGGCGCGCAACTTCAACAGTCGGTTGTTGGTAAAATGAACGAGGGAGTTTCAAAACCGGATCGGAAGAAGAGTTTTCTATCGAGGGCTGCTTAGTCCAAATCGATATCTTTCAGTGGCTTCGTGATCGGTTCTTCTTTGGCCTTCTTGAGGAGCTCCTGAAATTTGGCTTCGAGCACCTTAGATTTATTTTTCTCGGCTTCAGCGAGTTGCTGATACTTTTCGTCGCGCCGACTGGCTTCCTGCTGCAGATGTTTGCCAACGTCTTTCATTTGGGCAACGACCTGCGGTCGCGCGGGCAGTTTATGATCCAAAACAGCGGGGAGGGCCGGGTCGATGGTTAAGATGGCATCGCAGCAGGGACAGGTCACTTGGATCGTGGCATTTGGTTTGTCAGGCATATCGTATTCCTTCTTTTCGTGTTCGTGGTTCGTGTTCGTGAACGATCACGAGAAACGAGCACGAAACACGGTGGTTCAACCGCGCAGTTCGATCTGTTCGCCGTCCGGGCCGCTAAAGACGACTCGACGCCAGCCGTTTTCCCGAGGCTCTCGAGCAGCGGTATCGTGAGGAGCGCGGATGAGCGCCACTCCTTGCCGCTGCAATTCCGCTACGGTTTGGTCGAAGTTATCGGTTTCGAGACAAAAATGAAAGCCGACCATGGCGCCGTCAGTTTTGTGCGTTAGCTCCAGAACCGTATCGCCAAGTCTCAGATAAGCAATCTGCAGTCCGCCGGTGGCGGCATGTTGGAAATATTTTTTAAAGCCAAAATGCTTCTCATAAAACGCGACGGAGCGATCCAGGTCCTTCACATGGATGGCGACGTGATCGATGCGCTTGAACATGACGTTTTCCTACCTCTCCGAATAACGAAGCATAAGCTCCGCAGTCCGAGTTTGCAAGCGGCGGTTGCCCATGTGAAAAAGCTTCTCGATCGGTTTAGAATTGTCGTTAGTAGTCTATGCCTATCTACCGATTAGTAGAAGAATTGGTTTTTCCCCCTCCGGAATATGCCGACCCGAGCGGTCTTCTCGCGGTCGGCGGCGACCTTTCCAGCAAAAGGCTTTTGGAGGCTTACCGCCTGGGCATTTTCCCTTGGTATTCGGACGATCAGCCGATTCTTTGGTGGTCGCCGGATCCCCGCCTGGTTTTGGAACTTAACGATTTCAAGCTGTCTAGGAGCCTGCGCAAGACCATCAAGAAAGAAACCTTCCGGGTTACTTTTGACCGCGCTTTCGAAGAAGTGATTCGCGCCTGTGCCTCAGTCCCACGGGAAGGACAGCGCGGCACCTGGATCACAGTGGAGATGCAAGACGCATATATCCATCTTCATGCTTTGGGGTTCGCCCACTCGGTGGAAAGTTGGGTCGACGGCGAATTGGCCGGTGGGCTTTATGGCGTTTCTTTGGGGAAGGCATTCTTTGGCGAATCGATGTTCCACCACAGATCCGATGGGTCCAAAGTAGCTCTCGCCGCACTGGTCGAGAGGTTAAAGCGGTGGGGCTTCCACTTTATCGACGCGCAGATGACGACCGAGCATATGCTTAGTCTCGGGGCGAGTGAGATGCCGCGGCGGATTTTCCTCAAGCGGCTTGCTTCAGCGCTGCGGCATTCGACGAAAAGAGGCAAGTGGCATATCGACGACTAACCAAACATATTTTGAAATTCTCGGTTAATATCGCCTTACAGAGCCGGAAAGAGATGACTCGGGTAAAGACGCGAAAAAATTCGAAGCACGAATTCCGAAATTCGAAATAATATTCAAATGACAAAAAGAGATAAAATTTCAAACAAGCTTCCTTCGATTCGCTGTTTTGGATTTTCTCGATTTGCGATTTATTTGTTTGTGAGTTTGTTTCGGATTTCGGAATTCGGATTTCGGGTTTTTGATTACAGTCTGCTTCCCGTGTTGGCTGAGAAAATGATTCCGTCAAACATTGCAAACGGAAGGATCTAAAGATTATCTCTCTCATTTTCCTTGGCCCATTTCCCGGTAGACGGTATCGATGAAGCCGTTCTTGTCGAGCTCAGCGACCAAGCTCGAATCCACCACGTCCTGCACCGTGAGCTTTTGAACTTTGGGATTGAACCTGGCCAGGAAATTGATCAGCGAGCTGACGCCTTCGTTTGCGGGGTAGGGCTTTCGAATGTTCAAGGCATAGCCGCGGAGGGACTTGTACGCGTCATCGATCTTCGCCGGATCATCGAATTTAAGATACTTCCCGAGCACCCGCTTCACATCCGCGGCGTTCCGTTCATGAGCAATGAAAGCGATACCCTCGATGATGCCTTTTACTGCCATTAATGCGGTATCCCGGTGTTTCGTGAGGTAGGCTTTGCTGCTGTCTAGGGATTCATGTTGGTAGGGAATGCCGAACTTTCCGAGATAGCCGAGATCTTTGTAGCCTTCTTTGAGCATGAAGGGGACGAAACCGGGGTCCACCACCGTTGCATCGATGGAGCCGACGCGCAGTCCGGCTACCCGTGTCGTCATGGTTCCGCTCTGGACAAAGGCTATATTGTCGCGCTTGGCGTCCAGCTTGAAATGATCCAGCGCGATCTCGGCTGCCGCGTGGGACGAACTTCCGATGCGGCTCACGCCAATGCGTTTGCCCTTCAGGTCCATCAAGTCTTTGACCTGTTTCGTCGAGACCATGTTGTACTCCAGCGAGTTGACCAGGCCCATAACAATCGTCTCGCCGGAGCCCGAGGCATTGGAGATGATGGCGGGTGCGCCAGCGTTGTCGGCTATGCCAATTTCACCCGAGGCGAGTGCCTGTGATGTCAGTGTGCCGCTCTCGATTAAGATGATCTCGACATCCAGACCATGTTTCTTAAAAAAGCCTTTTTCACGCGGAATCCAGAGAAATGCGGTGCTCGGGCTTATGGCCGAGTAGCTGAGTCTGATTTTTTCTTGAGCAAACGCAGATTGGATGAAACCGACGAGGAGCGCAAGCGCGACCAAAATTCCGCGTCTACTATGTTTGCATAATACCAACATAGGATTCTCCTTTTTCATCAGTTGTCTCAGCCTCACGCTTCAGAACCGTGCCCTGGTTCTATTCTTTGGCCTCTTCGCCTGCCGCTTCGATCCTTTGAATAATTTGTTCAAGAGATTTTTGTGACGGATATTCGAGAGCCAAGAGAATCAAACTCAATGCGGAGAGCACGTACAGATCCGCAAAATAGTGTCCCACCAAGGCCAGAACCAACCCGTAGACTGCCAGCGCTTCAATGATCGCAAAGAGCACAACCCTGCGCGTGACATATGTCGAAACGGCTGCGGCGGCACGCTGTTCGAGGTAGCCTCTGTGTTCCTCCAAGGCGTGAAGTAGTTTGACCTGCTTGCTATTATCGAGAATAGCTTCAGGCGTGAGATAACGCTTCTTCCACCAAACAAAGTAACCGAGGTCTACTAACACGAGGAGCCATAAAACGATTCTGGCGGTTTCCGCAAAGGAAAAGCCGGCGGCATATTTCGGATTAGCAAGGACACTCTTGACGATCACGAGATACACCGCAACGGAGATCATGAAGCAGCTCCAAAGAATGATTGTTGCGCCGCGCTGATCCATCAGGAGCTGGCGGAATTCCGGTCGGATCATGGCTTACCTTCCCTGGTTTTTACCACATTTTTTCTTCTTCTGTCTCCCCATTTTCGAACGACCAGGACGATGGGGCTGCCAGGTTTCCGCAAGACGGGCTCCGTTACCGTGGAGTACCGTCACCATTGTTGTCGGTCGAGGAGCGTGATGTTATAGAGGCAGAATCGATGTAACGAGCGGGAGGTCTCGATGGCGGAGTTCGATATCGTAATTCACGGCGGGCGGTTGATCGACGGCAGCGGCAATCCATGGTTCTACGGCGATATAGCGATCAAAAACGGAAAAATCGCGAGCATTGGCAAAATCAACCCGAGTTCGGGCCAGCGAGCGATCGCCGCGAAGGGGCGGGTCGTGTCGCCCGGCTACATCGACATGCACACCCATAGTGACCAGCCGCTGATTGCTGACGGCAATGCTGAAAGCAAGGTACGGCAAGGGGTGACGCTGGATATTATCGGCGAAAGCCAAACCGTGGCGCCGTTGGAGGGCGCGGTATTGGAAGAATACCGGCTCGAGCATCGACGCCGCAACGGCATCGAAACCGATTGGCAAACGTTCACCGGATACTTTAACAGCGTAATGAAAAACGGCATATCGATTAACGTCGCGTCTGGTGTATCGCCTCAGCAAGTAAAACGTGTGGTAGTGGGCTTTGATGAGCGGCCGGCCAATGGCGCCGAGCAGGAGAAGATGAATCGTCTCGTGGCGCAAGCGATGGAAGAGGGGGCGCTGGGCCTTACGGCGGCATGGCACGCGAAGGGGCCGGAGTATCCGGACGAGGTTGTCGAGATGGCAAAAGTCGTGCGCCGTTTCGGAGGCTATTATGGTGTCCACGTAGGCAGCGAAGGTTTTGATATCTTCGAGGAATTGGCCAAAACGTTACGCATCGCGCGCGAGTCCGGCATTCCCATCCACGTTTATCATCTGAAAATGCGCGCCAAGAGCAACTGGGGACGGGTACGGGAAGTGGTTGAACAGATCGAGCAGGCGCGGCGGGAGGGATTAGAGATCACCGCGAACCAATACCCTTACACCGCAATGCAACATCCCTGGCGGCGGCTGTTTCCGCGTTGGGTGCAGGATGCGCCCGTCAACGAAACTATTTCGCAATTTGGCAACCCATCCTTTCGCGAACGGGTAATGAAAGATCCCGAGTTCGATCAGTACGTCAATGAGCACGGCGGATGGGAAGGGATCGTCGCCGCGCGTGTGGACACCGAGAGCCTCAAGCCCCTCGAAGGAAAAAGCATCGCAGAGATCGCCAAGATTCGCGGACAGGATCCCACTTCTGCTTGTTTTGATCTAATCTATGAAGAGGGCGCGTTCATTCACGGAGTCCATCACACCATGGCCGAGGATGACGTGAAATTGGTGCTGAAGACACCGTGGATTTCCATTGGGTCGGACGGCAGCGCGCTGAACCTAAAGTATCCTGGCAAGCCGCATCCGCGCAGCTTTGGGACGAATCCGAGGGTCTTGGGCAAGTACACGCGCGAAGAAAAAGTGTTGCAGCTGGAAGACGCGGTCCGCAAGATGACATCTCTGCCGGCGCAGGTGCTCGGTCTTAAAGACAGGGGATTGCTCAAAGAAGGCTATTGGGCGGATGTGGTTGTGTTCAATCCCGACACAGTGGCGGACACCGCAACGTATGACAATCCGAAACAATATCCGAAGGGAATTGACTACGTGTTGGTAAACGGGTTCGTCGTAGTCGCAGGCGGCCAGCATACAGGAGCGCGTCCGGGAAAAGTTGTCTATGGCCCAGGCAAGACCGGGTAGGGCTGGTGAACAACTACGCCGAGAGCTAAGGGCCAAAAGCGAGGTAGCACTTTGCGCTATGCTCCTTGCGCCTAGCGTTCTCTGACGTTGACACTAATTTTTGGATTCGATAGCTTTGCGAACTGCGTCATAGCATGATCGAGCAATTGGAGGGTTATGGAAACACCCAAACCGGTGAAAAGTGGCAAAGTCAAAGTCGATGACGTGAATCTTTATTACGAGCTTTACGGCGAGGGAGATACCCTGGTTTTAGTAGCCGGGACCGGCATCAGCCTCGCCCCCTGGCGTGTCTTTCAAGTACCGGAGTTTTCCAAGCACTACCAGGTCCTTATCTACGACCATCGGGGATTGGGACGAAGCGACAAACCGGACGTCCACTATACTACGCGGTTGTTCGCCAAGGATTGCGTAGGTTTGATGGACGCGCTCGGCATCAAGAAGGCCCACATGATGGGTCATTCCATGGGGGCGCGAGTGCTCCAATGGGTCGCTCTGGATTATCCTGAAAAGGTTCGCAGCTTGGTTCTGTCCGGGCCCGGCTCAGGAAAATACAGTGATAAGCTTGAGGACTATCCGCGCGGTGTTCCTTTGGACGCTGCTCTGGAGATGATCGAAAAGGGGTATCAGAAATACCAACACGATCACTGGGGTCCTGGATTTATGTTTACCGATCAATTCGTGAAAGACCACCCCGAGGTCGTGAAGCAGTTTCAGGAGCTTATCGTTGACGAGGTCCCACCGCTCAAATGTTATCTGCGCCACGTGGTTGCCCGGCAATGCCATGAAACCACCCATCTGATCGATAAGATCAAAGCCCCAACATTAGTGATCGTTGGCAGCAGGGACATCCATGAAGGGGGTACCGGCAGCCACGTCGAATCCGCCAAGGTCCTTGCCGAAAAGATTCCCAACGCCGAGTTGGTAATTGTGGAGGGCGGTGCCCACGGTTATCTGCGCGAGATCCCGGAGAAAGGCCACCCGCCGATCCTGGATTTTCTGCGCCGTCATTAAAGCGGAAGAGTTCAAATCGTTCAAAACGTTCCAGTCGTTCAAATCGTGCGCTAGCCGGATTGGCAATTTATGAACAAAAACGAAATCATTGAAAAGCAGAAAAAATATCTCTTCTCTTGTGTCGCGACATACTATAACGAACCGCTGGTCGTAGACCATGCGAAGGACAACTATGTTTATGACGCGGAGGGAAAAGAATATTTGGATTTTTTCGGCGGGATTCTTACTGTCAGCGTGGGCCATTGCAACGAAAAGGTGACTCAAGCCATCCATGAGCAGACCGACAGGCTGCAGCACATGTCCACGCTTTACGCCAATGCGCCTCAGGTCGAGTTGGCGGAAAAGCTGGCGCAGATCACCCCCGGCCGCTTGGAAAAGTCTTTTTTCACCAACAGCGGCACCGAGGCCAACGAAACCGCTGTGCTGCTCGCGCAGATCTACACGAAATGCCAGGATGTTATTACGCTGCGCCACAGTTATAGCGGCCGTTCGTACCTCGCTTTGAGCTTATCAGCGCAGTCCAGCTGGCGGCTCACTCCCAACGTTGTGCCGGGCATCCACCATATTCCCAATGCCTACTGCTATCGCTGTCCCTTTGGACTTACCTATCCGAGCTGTGATCTCAAGTGTGCGAAGGATATCGAGGAAGCGATTCAAACGACCACATCACAGGGCCGGATCGCTGCCTTTATGGCTGAGCCCATACAGGGCGTGGGCGGTTTCATTACGCCGCCGAAGGAATACTTTAAAGAGATTGTGGGTATCGTGAAAAAGTACGGCGGGCTTTTTATCTGTGACGAGGTGCAGACCGCCTGGGGACGGACCGGCGGCAAAATGTTCGGCATCGAACATTGGGGCGTTGAGCCCGACATCATGACCTTCGCCAAAGGCATGGCTAATGGCGTTCCGATCGGCGCGACCATTGCGACACCGGAGGTAGCCGATAGCATGCAAGGCAACACCATATCGACCTTTGGCGGCAATCCGGTGACTTGCACTGCGGCGCGCGCGACCATTGAAGTCGTCGAAGAGGAAAATCTGGTGGAGAACGCGCGGGTGATGGGCGACCGGCTGCGCGAAGGTCTAAACGCACTAAAAGAAAAATATCCGATCATCGGCGATGTGCGGGGAATGGGTTTGATGCAGGGAATGGAACTGGTGGGCGAAAAAAAGATACCCGATACCGAAGGAACCAAGCGGCTGATGGAGTTGACCAAAGGCGGCGGTTTGCTTGTGGGGAAAGGCGGTACATTTGGTAATGTGTTGCGCGTCGCGCCGCCGCTAAATGTTAACAAAGACCAGATCGACCAGGCATTGAAAGTCTTGGATCAATCCTTCGGCCAGCTTGGGCAGTAACGAAATTTTGTCGAGCAAGTCTTCGACCTGCGGCTATTAGATTCGGTTTAGAAATAATGCGGCTCAACACGAGAGCAAATTTCCCACCGCCTGACTCCATTCACCGATGACCAAGATCCTACGCCGCATCATTGGCGCCGTGCCGGTGCTTCTGGGAATCTCCTTCTTGGTTTTCCTGTTGATGCATCTTGCCCCCGGAGATCCGGTTACCTTGCTATTGGGTGACGACGCGACTCCGGCCGATGTTGCGCGTGTCCGGAGTGAATGGGGATTGGATCAGCCGCTGCTGGTCCAGTACTGGCAATTTATTTCTCGCGCGTTGGTGGGTGATTTCGGCCGATCAATCAAATTCGGCGAGCCGGTGATCAAGCTCGTCTTCGAACGCCTTCCCGCAACTATTGAGTTGGCAACGACAAGCTTGCTGGTGGCTATTTTGATTTCTATTCCCATCGGCGTCTATTCGGCGATGAAACGAGACACGCTGATTGATCACGCGGGCACGGGCCTGGCGCTGATTGGAGTTTCGCTGCCGAATTTTTGGCTTGGCATCATGCTGATTTACTTTCTCGGCGGGCAGTGGAATCTCCTGCCGGTGGCCGGCCGAATCGAATACGGCATAGACATCAAGCCCATTACAAAGCTTTATCTGGTGGACAGCGTGCTTACCGGAAACTTGGCAGGTTTCTGGAGCACGATCAAGCATCTATTAATGCCGGCCATCACTCTCGGTACTGCTCTTGCTGCCATTGTGACGCGCATCACGCGCTCTAGCGTGCTCGAGGTCATGCGCCAGGAATATGTGATGACAGCGCGAGCGAAGGGATTGAGCGAGCGCGTCGTGATCTGGCGCCACATTCTGCGTAACGCTCTCATCACGGTGATTACCATCCTTGGGTTACAGTTGGGTGCGCTCTTGAATGGCTCAGTTATCACCGAGACCGTGTTTTCTTACCCCGGAATAGGAGATCTTCTCATTCAGTCGATTTCCGTGCGCGATTACCGTTTAACCCAAGTCCTCATTCTGTTCTTCGGTGCGATCTATTTTATCGTCAACATGCTGGTTGATATTCTCTACACCCTCGTGGACCCAAGGATAAAACTCTGATGTTGCGCTTTCGTCACTTGAAGGTCCTCATGGGCGGTTGCATTTTGGTCGGGCTCGTTATTTGTGGCTTGACGGCTCCATTGCTTGCGCCTTTTGATCCACAGGAGCAGCGACTCGAAGCCCGTTTGCAGGCGCCTTCTTGGGTTGGTGGCAGCGCGACGTCCAATTGGTTGGGAACCGACAACCTTGGCCGCGATATCTTGAGCCGGATCATCTACGGGTCGCGAATCTCTTTGCTCGTAGGCGCAACGACGGTGATTCTGGCGGGAATCGTGGGCTGTTTGCTGGGCGCTCTGGCCGGCTATTTCGGCGCCGGCACGGACGAGGTAATCGGCAAAGTAACGGAGATTTTTCTGGCTTTCCCTTTTCTTCTGCTCGCCATCGCGTTGATGGCTTTTCTCGGTCAGGGAGTAATAAATATTATTATCGCCTTGATGATGAGCCGCTGGGTGCAGTATTGCCGGGTCGTGCGCGGCGAAGTGCTTTCCCTAAAGCAGCGGGATTTCGTCACGGCGGCCAAAGCGCTCGGCGGCAAAGATTTTTACGTTTTGCTTCGGCATGTGCTGCCGAACACCCTAGCGAGCGTTACCGTTGTAGCGACGTTTGCGATGGCCATCGTGATTATCTCGGAGGCGAGTTTGAGCTTTCTCGGGCTCGGTGTCCCGGCCCATATTCCGACCTGGGGCTCGATGCTGAGCGAAGGCAGGAGTTACATGAACCGCGCGCCCTGGCTAACGATTTTTCCCGGGCTGGCGATTTTCATTACGGTTTTTGGTATCAATCTCCTCGGTGACGGTTTGCGCGATATCTTTGATCCAAAGTTGAGAAGACAATAGCAGACCGGAAAAGACTAATATTCGTTATGGCAATTGCAAGTTCTTAGTTTTGACCTCTGATCCTACTCCGGGGCCGAAACGCGAGACCCGGAACTCGAAACTTTTAATAGGAGGTTTTATGAAAAGGAAAAGCCGCGGCATTACTCGGCGCGACTTTCTCAAACGAAGCGCGGTTCTAGGAGTCGGCGCTGCGGTGGGTCCTTACATCGCCCGCGACGCCTGCGCTGCTTCCAGAGACCGAATCACGATCTATCATTCCAGCGTTGCCGATTCCTTGCATCCCTATAATCATAGTTCTAGCCCGATCTATGGCAACTGGCAGCACGTCATGGAAGCGCTCGTCGAATACGACTACAAACGCAAGGACTATGTCGGCATCCTCGCCGATTCGTGGGAATTCCAGGGCAAGCGATGGGTCTTCCATCTGAAAAAGGGAATCAAGTTTCATAACGGCGCGCCGCTCACTTCCAAAGACGTGGCTTTCTCCATCGATCGAATGAGGGATGAAAAAGGAGGAAGTCTACAGGGGCCCAATTTTAAAGATGTCACCGAGGTTCAGACGCCGGATGACCAAACCGTCATTTTCGTTACCAAACAGCCGTTGGCAATATTTTTAGACCGGTTGGAGAACCGGTTTATTCTTAGCAAAGTGGCGGCTGACAAATACGGTGACCAGTTGTATCAGAATCCCATCGGCACGGGGGCTTACAAATACGTGAGTTATCAAAGAGGCGGAAATTTCGTTTTTACCCGCAATGACGATTATTGGGGGGGCAAGGCAAATATCAAGGAAGTCGTTTTTCGTAAGGTCACAGAAGACGCGGCGCGGCTCGCGGCGCTCGAGGCTGGCCAGGCGGATGTCATTAACAATGTACCCGAACATGAAGTGGCGCGGCTGCAGCGCCATCCGCGCCTCAAAGTCGAAAAAATAGAAGGTCTAAGAATGTTTTTTCTCGCCTTCAACGTTGCGCACAAACCGTTTGACAACAAGCTCGTGCGCCAAGCGGTCAACTATTCCGTTGATGCCCGGTCGATTATCCGGAACATTTTTGACGGTATTGGCTACGCCATCGATGGGCCGGTGGGCGCCAATGTCCTCGGAGCGGACCCTAAACTCAAACGCTATCCTTACGACCCGAAGCGAGCGAGAGATTTACTCGCGCAGGCAGGTTATCCCAACGGTTGCGATGTACAGCTCTATTATTCGGCGGGCCGCTATCCCAAGGACAAAGAGGTCTGCCAAGTTGTGGCCGCTCAGATGGTAAAAGGCGGGTTTAGAGTGGAATTGATCTCGCACGAGTGGGCACTCTTCTGGGACAAGGCGGGAGTCAACGGCGGCAAGCTGCCCTTTTACTACATTGGCCGGGGATCGTTAACGGATGCGGATACACTCTATGATCAATATTTTCGCACCGGGACTACCAAGCGCGCAAACTATAGCAATCTCGAATTGGATAAACTGATCGACGAACAACAGAGAACCCCAGACATGAAGAAGCGGGTCGCGATATTGCAACAGGCGGGAAAAATTCTCATGGAAGAAGTGCCCTTCGTGCCGCTTTACAATCTGGCGGATATCTACGGAGTTGCGAAGAACGTAAACTGGAAAGTTCGCCCCGACGAAAAAGTCCTGGCGTGGGACATGAAGATCGTCTAACGAAGGGGAGAGTTTCGTCGAGCCAAGGCCTGGAGGTTCATATGGTATCGAAGCGCGACGGGATCAATCGCAGAGCATTTTTGAAGCACGGAACGGTTCTCGGATTGAGCGCGCTAGCGAGCGGTTCGTGGCCCCGCCTCGGTTTCGCAGCTTCCAAAGAACGCCTGACGATTTTGAGCAGCATCGGGCTCGACACGCTGAATCCTTATGCCCACAGTTCCGGTCCTCAGTACGGCATCTGGCAGAACATGATCGAGCCGTTAGTCGACATCAATTACGCGCGCAAAGAATATTATGGCGTGCTCGCCGAGTCGTGGGAATTCCAGGGGAAGAAATGGGTGTTTCGTCTCAAGAAAGGGATTCGTTTCCACAATGGCTCGCCGTTTACCGCCGCCGACGTGGTTCATTCGGTCAACCGAGTGAGAAATGACAAGAGAAGTCTGCAAAAGTCAAACTTCGACGACCTAACGGAAATACAAGCACAGGACGATTACACGGTTATCTTCACGACCGCGACGCCCAATGCGGTTTTTCTCGACCGGTTGCAGAACCGTTTTATGATCAGCAAGAGCGCGGCGGAGAAATATGGCGACGACGTCGATCAACAAGCGATTGGGACTGGCCCATACAAATTCGTTAGCTGGCAGCGCGACGGCAATTTAGTCATGACGCGCAACGACGATTATTGGGCCTCCAAGGCGGCCATCAAAGAGATCATACTGAAGAGAGTTGGCGAGGATGCGGCGCGCTTGGCTGGCCTGCTGGCTGGACAAGGAGACATCGCCAACAATGTCCCTGTGGAGGAAATCGCCCGCCTGGACAAGCATCCGCGGGTACGCGTAGAAAAAGTCGAAGGGCTCAGAATGTATTTTTTAGCGATGAACGTTGCCCACAAGCCGTTCGACAACAAGTTGGTGCGCCAGGCCTTTAATTACGCCGTCGATCCAGCGGTGATCATCAAGCATATTTACGAAGGGAACGGTTATGTGATGAATGGACCGCTGGGCGCCAATGTGATCGGCTACGATCCCAAGATGAAACGCTACCCCTACGATCCCAAAAAGGCCAAGGAGCTCCTCACCAAAGCCGGTTTTTCTAACGGGCTTGAAGTGAAGTTACATTTTTCTCCTGATCGTTATCCCAAAGCACGAGAAGTCTGTCAGGTCATTGCCGATCAGCTTGCCAAGATTGGTGTAAAGACCGAGCTCGTTTCCCAAGAATTCGTTGTCTTCTGGGGTGCGGACGGGGTCAACGGCGGCAAAATTGCCTTCTACTACGTTGGGCGGCCAGCCATCGATGCGGACACGGTCTTTGATCAATATTACCGGTCCGGAAGAACCAAGCGCGTCGGTTTTCAAAACGCCGAGGTGGACCGGTTGATTGACGAAGAGCAGACCACTGGAGATCAAAAAAAACGGATTGCGCTACTTCAACAAGTAGGCCGCATTCTGATGGAGGAGGCAGCGCTGGTTCCGTTGTACACCTTGGCGGAAATCTATGGCGCCGCACGCAACGTGATCTGGAAAGCGCATCCCGAGGAGAAAGTCCTTGCTGCCGATATGAAGATTCGGTGAAGAGCGAGGATTGACGATCGAGGATAGAAGATAACGATTCTAGATCTTCGAATGTCCCTCCCGGTACTTTTCGACTACTCGTCGAGGTTGCCACACGTAAGCCACTTTTGCCGTGCACTATTGTTGGTTCGGCAATTTATGCCGCTTTGCAGCCCACCGAGCTTGAGCAATAAAAGCACACTTTTGCACATTAGCTTCGCCAATCCATAAAGAAATAGCGCTATCCTGTAGCATTTTTTTGGCACAGTGGTTGCTGCCACAGAGGGCTGTGACGACCACCCAGCTCAAACCAGACCCCGAACCCAGAGCCCGGCTTCATTTACGCTATTCCCACATTCTCCGTTGCATCGGCCAAAGTCTCGAGTCATTGGATCTCAAGGCACTCGAACTCAGAACCCATGGTGACATTTATTTAGTCCAAGGCTGGAGTAGAGGTGTGCCGGTTTCCAAAGAGTTAGATAGGCAATTCACGCTGGACGATATAAGGCAACTCGAGATTGAATCTTCGGCTAAGCGAAATCCCTTTTCTCAAGCGCCCAATCTCTTGAGTCTCGCACAAGTCCTTCGCTTAGCGGGTAACTATGTGGATCGCATGCGCGGACGCTTGATCAGAGTCTCGTGGCAGGATCAGTCAGATAGGATTCAGTCGGTCACGATTCAGTACGAACCGTTCCCCGTGGAACGTAGCGAGCAGGGTGAATCCCAGATTGCTACCATTGAGGAGCTTTGCGTCCACGTTTACAAGCAAAGAAAGAAAATTGTCTCTACGGATAAGTCCGGGCAGCGCCCTCTGGTCAACCTCAGCGCCGGAAATTAACTCTAGCAGGCGGTTTCGTTTCACTCCATCGCTCTAACTACCGAATCGCAAAGAGTTAGGAGCAAAGAGCAAAGTAGGAACGCTTTGCACTATGCCCTTTGCCCTTAGCTGAAGGCTCCGCCGATTCTTCACGCCTGATACTTCACTTCGCCGCCTACTATCGTCATTTCGACTTTTAAATCCTTGATCCGCTCGGGTTGGATCTCGAACGGATCTTCGGCCAGGACGGCGATGTCCGCTAACTTGCCGACTTCCAACGTGCCTTTATCATTTTCTTCAAAGCCGACCCACGATGCGGTGGTGGTGTGCATGGCGAAGGCCTCGCTGACCGTAATTCTTTCTTCGGGTACCCACACTTCGCCCCAGCGCATTTTGCGCGACACGCAAGCGGCGATGTCTCGTAGCGGATCAACCGGCCAATAGCCGGGCGAATCGGATCCGCCAGCGATAATCACGCCATTCTTTAACAGAGTTCGGAAAGGAAAGGCTTTCGTGAGCCGCTTTTCGCCGACGCAATCAAGAATCGCGTCGCCTACATAGTAGCCGATGGAAATATTGGGGATCGCAACAAGGCCGGAGCGGACCATTCGCTGCATCCGTTCCTGTGTCGCCAACCAATTGCCCATGTGCTCGATGCGGTGGCGGTGGTCTTTACGTGGCGATTTTTCGATGGCGCTTTCGTAGGCGTTGAGTGCCATATCAAAGGCTCGGTCGCCGATGGCGTGCACGCAGCAACGCAGACCCGCATCGTGGCATTTGCGCACCGTCTCGTTCAGCTCGTCCTGTTGAATGCGAATGATGCCGTGGTTGTGCTCGTCGTCTTCGTAGGGGTCATAAAAGCAGGCGTTGCGGCCGGTGATGCCGCCGTCGATGCTCATCTTTACGCCGCCGACGCGCAACCACTCGTTGCCGAAGCCGGTGATAAGACCAAGCTCGATGAGGCTTTTGGATTCGATCATTGATTCAATTACTCGTGGCAAAATGCTCACGCGGGCATGCATTCGGCCCTCACGGTAAATCTCCTGGTAGGCGCGGGTGGGCTCGCCGGAGCGCACGATGTCGTGGACCGTGGTCACGCCGCGTTCGAGGCACTGGTTAAGCGCGAAGACAATACCGTCCTTCAACTGAAGATAGTTAAAATCAGGCGCCACCTTCTTGAGAATGAGTTGCGCGCGCTCGTGCAGCTCGCCTGTAGGTTCGCCGGTCTGAGCGTCTTTGGTGATATGGCCTCCGGCAGGGTCCGGAGTATCGCGGGTGATTTTCGCCGCCGCCAACGCTTTGCTGTTGCCGATCGTGATATGGGCGCCGAATGAAATGGAAACCAAGTGATCGGGAAGCGCGCGATCCAGATCATTTTTGTCGGGGAAACGTTTATCCTTCAGGCGGAAATCTTGCATTGGACTTCCGTGGGCAACGATCCACGAACCTTTGGGCAAATTAGCGGCAGCGTTGGCGAGGCGTTGCAGAATGTCAGAGATTGAGTGGACATCGGTGTAGAAATCGCGGCAGTCGACCAATTCCATTTCGGCAGTGCCTTTTTCCGCTAGGTGCACGTGGGTGTCGGTCAGGCCGGGAATTGTGGTTCTGCCTTTGAGATCGATAGTCTGGGTCTCGGGTCCCGATAGTCGTCGAATGTCATCGGATCCACCGGTGGCGACAATCCGCCCGCCGGCGCAAGCGAGAGCGTCGACCGTCCATCCATTGGCTGCGAAAGTGCGGATTTTTCCGTTAAACAAAATCAGATCAGGATAGGCGAGCGACCGCGGCTTCATGGTTATGGTTCCTCCTTGCTCATTGCCAGCACTTACGCTATAGGTCGCATCGTTGTCCGAGTCAACAGCTTTTCAAACTGAACTTCGCTAATCGTAAGGAGAATCGCAAAATGGCAAAAAAGCCTTTCACGTGGCCCAAGAATGCGCGCATCGCGTTCGTGCTCGGTATAGCGTTCGAATCTTGGGATCGGAACAAGCCGTCGCGCGGCGGAGCGTTGCAGTCGCCGCTGCCGGCCAACGCTCTCTGCAAACGCGACTATTCCACCGAGACATTCAGAGACTTTGGTGGCAAAGTGGGCGTGCGCCGTCTGCTCGACATTTGCGATAAGTATAATCTCAAAGTGAGCCTGCCGATCAATGGGCTCACGTGTGCATACTGGCCCGAGCTGGTGAAGTACGCTCATGGTCGCGGACACGAGCTGGTTGCCCACGGTTGGGATCAGGGCGAATATCTTTTCATGCTCACGCGCGAGCAGGAGCGGGAAAATATCTTCAAGACCGTCGAGGCAATCACCAAACTAACGGGAGAGCGCCCGACCGGCTGGTCTTCACCGGGAGTCCGCTCGACGGATAATACACTGGAGCTGAATCTCGAAGCCGGTCTATTATATAATTGTGACTACCATGACGACGAGATGCCCTATCCGATTAAGATCGGTGACAAAATGCTGATCATGATCCCGCATCAGTACACCATCAACGACCACCGGATGCAGGAAGGGGGAACGCGTCACGATTTTTTCGAAAAGTTCAAAGATGAGTTTGATTACCGCTACAAAACCGGGCGGAAAAATCCCACCATGATGAACGTTATTACCCACGGTTATTTAAGCTCGCGCGTGCCGGCCATCGATACCTTTGAGCAGATCATCAAGTACGCCAAAAGCCACAAAGACGTCTGGTTCGCCCGCCGCGGCGACATCGCCGCCTGGGCGCGGAAGTATCACGAGTCAGAGTGATTAGATTATTTAGGCGGTTCCAATCGCGCAAAGAGTTCCAGTTGTTCAAATCGACTCGCACGGATTGAACGCCTTGGACGATTTGAACGGTTGGAACTCGTCGGTGCGGCAGCAACGGCCGGTCACCCCTACGGTCTCTTCCGAATGAACAGCTGCTGCATCAGGTTTTCCCATTCCACCAGTTTCTTTTCGAGCTCCTCCATGGAGTACTTGTCGTCGAGGTATAGTTTCTTGAACTTTTGTTCGAGAGATCCGACATCCCCCCGTGGCGACCAAAGCCCGCCTTTCATCATCAGTTGCTGTCCTTCCTTGGAATGAACGTAATCTATAAAAAGCAGGGCGGCGTGCGGATGAGGGGCTTTGGATGACAAGGCCGAATAGCCAACAGTTGTTACAACCGGGTCAAGGGGGCGCCACTCGATGGGGGCGCCTTTTTGTTTTGCTACAGTGACGTCGGCGTCGAAGATTGTGGGCGACAATGGAACCTCACCCGAGGCTACCAGGCCAGCCAACGCAGCGCCGGACATATTTTGCACTTTCACTTCCTGTTCGGCCATCTTGTCGAGGAACTCACGGCCGCTTGCGGTCAAGATGCTACCGACCCAGCGCACGCCGGTGGACGTGCCGGCGATCGACATCTTACCTTTCCATTTCCGCTCCAATAAATCCTTGAGCGTTCGAGGCGCCTCGCTGGGCGAGGTGAGCGTTGTGTTGAATCCCAAGCTGTTGTAGGTCTCGCGGTCCCCAAGATAGTAAAGTCCGTTTTTCCCCTTCGATTTGACTGCATCGGGATAGTGGCGCGCTTCCGGAGTATAGTATTCCTGAAACATACCGTCTCGTCTCATGACCCACATGGCTTCGGCCGTGGTTTCAATGACGTCGGTGATAGCACGGCTAGAACTGAATTCTGTCATTGCCCGACTGAGCAGGTTCTTGGAGTCGCTGCGCCACTCAGAAACTTTGATGAACGGGTATTTCTTCTCGAATTCCATGACGTAAGTTTTAAACCAGGTGTGCGAGTCGTATAAGGTGAGTTGGCCTTCCTTCTTGGCGCCCGCGACGAGGATTTTTTCTCGGTCGGCGCCTTGGTAGAGAGCTAATTGCGCTACGAACATCGGCGCGCTGGCGGCGAAAGCTGTGGGGATGGTGAGGGAACATAAGGCAATGCCGGCGAGAATGGAAAGAAAATGAAGTCCTGAAATCATTACGAAACTTGAGGCTATGTGTGGGATAAAATTCCTCGACTTTAACATTTCACAGTGGCTCCAAATCCTTGAACGTTAAACCTGGGCTGCCTGTATCATAGTCCGTAAAATGCGCACGGATTGTCACGGACCATTTTGTCGGCAACGCGACTCGGGATATTCGTCTGCGCTCTGAGAACGGGCAAGAAGTTGCGCTGTTCGAAGGGGTCGTTGTGTCCGTAGTCAGATCCGATCAGCAAATTGTCTTCGCCGATGCAGTCCACGATCAGAGGAAGGTTTTCTTCGGTTTCGCAGGCAACGTAAATTCTATAATCGCGGAAAAGATCTGCACTTGAAGAATATTTCCACTCGCCGCGAAACTGACGCTTGAAGGAATGCAACAAGTAGGGGACCCAGCTCGCATAGGCTTCGATGAAGCCGAATTTCAGGCGAGGAAACAACTGCGGGATTTTATTGTTCACGATGTCGTTGAAGGCAAAGAGCGGAAGGACGGCCGAATGGGACCATTGCCGGTTGCGCTCGAGATTAAAAAAATTGATGAAAGTGGGGGAGCCGGAGCCTTGATGGATGCAGATCGGCAGATCAAGGTCACTGGCCGCTTGATAAATGGGGAAGAAGTATGGATTATCGAGTGTCAGATTGCCTTCGATGCCTCTGAAAAACACGCCCACCGCTCCTCTGTCCTTCGCCCAGCGAATCTCTTTGAGGGATTCTTCGATGGATCTGAGCGGCGGAACGACCACCCATCGCAATCGCTGTTTTCCTTTCGCGCATGCATCGGCCAAGAATCGGTTGTAAGCCCGGCACAGCGCCACGTCTAGTGCGGCATCATCGGTCAGATAAATAAGAAACAATGTCGGGTAGATCACCTGAACGTCAAAACCCAATTGGTCCATGTCTCTGAGCCGCGCCTCAGGATCCGTCAAATCACGGCAACCGAGGCTGATGTCGGTTCTCACTTGCTGACGTTTGGCCGCCGATGGGGTAATCAGGTTAAATCCGCCCCTGCCCGCGGGCTTGGGAAAGATGTTGCCATCGATCAACCAGAAGGCATTGCGTTCTCCGTAGAGAGTATCTTCAGGAACGGACATCAGTACGGGTCTGCGATGATACATCTCGCGATCGAGAAACTCCCACATGCCTTGAGACTCGGCAATGTGGGTATCCGCGTCGACGACCCTTTTTGTTGTGTCTGTCATAGATCCCTCCTTTCGGCGGACTCGGTAATACGGGTGAACATCGAGTCGCCCGTACGCTAAACGAGTACCCTCGGAATTGTCAAGGAGGAGTGCTATTGAACCGAGCGCGGGATGCTTGATTTTCAGCCAGCGGCTTTGCTCTAGGTCAATTTGGCGCTCGACAATTGCTCGATGAACGTGACTAAAGCAGAATGATCCAGATCGCCGTTGCCCATGGATCTCATGGCCGTCATCATCTGCGCCACTTCGCTGGTCACCATCAGCGGCACGCCATACTCCGCGCCCGTTCCGAGGGCGATCTTCATGTCTTTCTCGTGCAGGCGGATGCGAAAGCCCGGTTTGAAATTGCGCTCCAACATTTTCTGGCCGTGGGCTTCGAGAATCTTCGACTGGGCGAAGCCGCCCAGGAGCGCTTGGCGAACTTTGGCAGGGTCGACACCAGCCTTTGCGGCTAACACCAGCGCTTCGCTCACAATCGCAATCGTAGTTCCGACCACCATCTGATTGGCCGCCTTGGTGACCTGACCAGCGCCGGCATCACCGACATGGACGATGTTTTTGCCGAGGACTTGAAAGATCGGCATGGCCCGCTCGACGGCCAACGCTTTGCCGCCGATCATAATCGATAGCGCGCCGCCGATGGCTCCAGCCTCGCCGCCGCTCACCGGAGCATCCAACATATCACAGCCTTGTTTTTCGGCTTGCTGTGCTAACTTACGCGCGACGATCGGCGAGATGCTGGACATGTCGATCAACAACCTGCCTTCCTTTGCTCCGGCGAAGATGCCTTGTTCGCCGGCATAAACTAACTCAACATCCGGCGAATCCGGTAGCATAGTGATCACTACCTCGCTTCGAGCAGCTATTTCTTGGGGACTGGTAGCTGTTTGCGCCCCTTCTTTGCTAAGCTCCTCCACGACCCCACGGCTCCGGTTGTGAACGACCAGCGGATAGCCCGCCTTTATAAGATTCCGCGCCATGGGCTTCCCCATGATGCCCAGACCGACAAAACCGATAGTAGGATTTGCCATTGTTCGCTTCCTTCCGGTTATAGGTTTAAAGATGTAGCCGTTCCGATCAATCGGGTTTCCTGGCTTATTTGGTGTTCCATGTCTTAAGGATCCAAAGAAAACTTCGGAAATCCTATGGAAAAGATCAACGACTTCTTCTCCCCTTCCTCCGAGGCTCACTCCTCGGCCTACAGTGTGTCGCCACTCTTCGAATTATCCGGGCTAGCTGCTCGAAACGGGCGTAGAGCTGGAGAGACTATGAAAATCTTTTGATTTTGAGCGCTAGTTTACTTCCTCCAAAAAATCTCTCTGAACTCTTTTTCATATTCAGAGATTTTTCTGAACATGTCGGCGGGCACATAGCGAATTTTCAGGTTTGACTGGTCGAGTTTGGCCGCGAGGGGCTTTACGCCAGGGCGGACCGGAACTCGAGAGACGTCTCGAATTATGTTCTGACCTTCTTCCGAGAGAATGTAGTTGATCAATAGTTTAGCGCCGTTCGGATGAGGCGCTTTGGCTGACAGAGCCACGACGTTGATCGAGGTGACGATAGGATCCGACGTGGCGGACCAGTCAACCGGGGCGCCTCGCCGTTTGAGTTGTTCAAGCTCGAAGGGGAAGACGAGCGCGGTCGGGAATTCACCGGCGGCCATCAGCTGCGCGAGCAGGCTATGGCCCCGCCGCAGTTGCGGTTGCTGCGCGGCAAGGGCCTTCATATATTTGATCGCTTTCTCTCTGCCCCAATAATCGACCATGGTGCCGTACCACTCGAACTCTTCTTCATCAATACCGAACTTGCCTTTCCAACGAGGCTCCAGCAGATCAGGCCAATCTTTCGGACGGTCCTTTTCCGGGATCATTGCGGTATTGTAACCAATGACGAAATTTCGCGCGTAGATGGCGGCAAAATATGCGTCGCGGTCCTTGGCGCCGGCGGGAAAGCTCTCTGCTTCCGGCGGGGCGTAAGGTTGCAAAAGGTTTTTTGATTTCAAGACGCCCATCTCCAAGCCGCTCACGCTAACCATGTCGGAGAAAAATTGGCCGGCCGCAGCCTCGGTCAAGACTCGTTGCCGGAGTTTTTCGCCCGTGGTGCGCAGCGCCTGCGCTTTGAGAAAAGGATATTTTCGTGTGAGGCCGGCGATGATGGCTTGATTGTCACCAGCTGAAGTGGTCGTGTACCAGACCACGTCTCTTTCTTCTTTAGCTTTGGCGATGAGCGGCGAAAGATCGGCGGCGGAAGCGTCGGCGATTAGAAAAAATATGGACAGCACGTAGCCCAGTCGCCAGATGGTCCCTCTCTTCTGTCCCCTGCGGCGGGGGAAATGCCAAAGGGGGTTGAAGTGAAGCGTTGAAGTTGCTTTATGCATAATTTTGGTAAATGCCTTCAAACTTGCCAAGTTTGATCCGAACCATGTACTGGGCGTTCTCGCGCACCACTCGCTCGTCGCGTGGCGTTTTGATGGCAAGACTGATTCGCTCCGCCGCTTGAGCGGTATGCTCCTTGTCGGCAACCATGTGCACTGTGAAAAACTCGAGCGCATCGTCGTTGAGGCCGTAGTTCTTGCGGAGGTAGGTGTTGAACTCCTCGGAGTAGCGGCAAACTATGCTTTCACTGGTCAGTGCGGATGCGCGGCTTAGAGGCCCCGCGCCCAGTAATGTATTGTAAATGGTGCGAGCGGAATGGATCTGGCACTCGAAGATCTGGGTTGCGTCGGCAAAATCTTCTTCCTTGAGCCCGAGGGCGAACCCGAACTTTTTCGCCAGATCGGGATGAGTCTGTTCTTCGTTGAGCTGATAGATATAGTAATTGAACATATCCTGGTCATGAGCGTTTTTGACCATGCCCAGCGCAAACGATTTTAGAATTGCTTTGTTATGCAAGTAATGCTGTATCGACCAACCCTGGAGTCTCTTGACTGAAAGCTTTCCCGCGCGCAGTTCGGAAAAGTAGGGATGATCCATAAGACGTTGCATGCCCGGTTGAATGATTTCCTGAATCACTGACTGAACTACGGCTTTGCCGTCCATATCACGCTCCTTTCGGGTTTCGAGTTCCGCGTCTCGCGTTGCGAGTTTAACACGAGACTAGGGACTTCAAACCCGAGACGTTATTTTCCCGCCAGCACCTGATCGACCAAAGTATAGTCTGTGACCGCCGGCACGTGAACCGGCGCAGGAATTTGCTTGAAGCTATAGGCCAAATCAAAATAATCCTGCAGTTCCTTCAAGTTTACTTTCCCGTCAGGCGCCAGCGTAGAAAGCCACTGTTCATAAACAGTTTCGGCGACTTTCGTGTCCAGTTTCCATTTGTCTTTGACGTAATTGATCATCCATCCCTTCTCTCGGCGGCTGTAGGTCATGGAGTCGAGCATCGCGCGTATAACGGTTTTGATTCGATTGGCATCGCTCTTGATTTTGCCTTCGTGAACTACGAGGCCGCTGGTGGGAAAATTCACGGGCAGCTCATCTGCGCTACCCATCTGCCGGAAGCCCTTTTGCGCCATGATAACGTTGTGAGGACCTGAAAGTAGCGCTGCTGATACCGCCCCTTGAGCCAGGCTCGTTACCGTATTCGATACCGATCCGGTTTGTGTAAAGATGATCCGTTCGGGATTCATTCCCTTGGTCTTGAAAAATACCCGGGCGACCAGATGCTGAAGGCTGCCGATGCGATCGACGGCGAATCTCTTGCCTGCAAGTTCATCCAATTTTTGCACGCCAGGCTCGGACACAATGTAAAACGGTGGCTTCTTCATCGTTACGAGGAGACCCTTTAATGGCGCCCCCTGACCGGCGGCGACCAAGCCCGTCGTATAACCGGTCAAGTAGTCGATTTCACCCGCCGACAACGCCGCTATCGGTAGAGGCCCCGCCATCTGAATGAGCTCAACGTCGAGGCCGTGTTTTTTAAAAAGCCCCGCATCGCGAGCCACGAAAATATTTAAGAACGCCACGCTGAAAGCAGAGTAAGCCATCCGTATTTTCTTTGTCTCTTCGGCGGGCGCACGAACAACCGTCTGTAATAAGGCGAAAGAGAATAACGCTGCCTGGGCGAATCGTCGAAGATATTGACTTCCTCGCCCTTCAGGCGGGGCTAGAACGACTCTCACGGCGAAGACTATAGGCCGCGCCTCAAAACCTTGTCAACGTTACACGTCGTAACGAAAAATAGTTTTTGGAGCGGCGAGCCCGACGAAGGTCGGGCCAAGGGGAGGCAGAATCCCGGAATTTATGCTTTGGGGATCAACAGCGTCGATCCTACCTGGAGAGGGTGGCTTTTGCGCATGCCGTTGATCTGCATGATCTTTGCCACGGACGCTCCATAGCGCCGGGCGATTTGCATCAATGTCTCGCCGCGTTTCACGCGATGGCGTAACACATCGGGTGGTTCTTGAACCCGAGCGGGTGGTTCTTGAACCCAAGTCTGAGCAACCTGAATTATAGGATCTGTCCTGGAGTCGAGGGGCACCTTAACTCGATACCCGACAGGAATAGATCGAGTTTGCGCGCTCAAGGCGGGGTTCCATCCCAGAAGTTCGCTGTGCGTGAGGCGAGTGTTTTTCGCGAGAAGTGCGAGGGACACGCCTTTCTTCAATTCGATTTCTTGAACCATCAGGGGTGCATCCAGCTCGGTCCCGGGAAAATATTGATTTATGTTTTTCGCGACGTCCACCGCCGCGAGAAACTCGGCATAGAAATTCTTAGGAGCAAAACCCCAATATGGATGATTATAGTCTCGAATAAGCTCTACCAGATCATCCGACTGCCGGTCGGCTACGGCTCTGGCGATACCTCCCGCCCCATAGTTGTAAGCGGTGAGAGCCAGGGGCCAGCTGCCGAGGGTCTGATAGTTCTGGTTGAGCAGCGCGGCCGCGGCCCGCGTCGATTCAAAGGGATCTCTTCGCTCATCGATAGAACGGTCTATGCGCAGGCCATATTCTTTCCCTGTGACACGCATAAACTGCCACATGCCCGTAGCTCCTGCGTAAGAGCGCGCGCCTATCTCGAAGGAGGATTCAATCAGCGGTAAATAGCCAAGCTCAAGCGGCAGGTTTTTTTCCCGAAAAACCTTCTCAATGTGGTGCATGTAGCGGCCGGATCGTTTCAAGCCGGCCAACATGCGTTCTTTGATTCCGCGTTGCGCCTGAATTCTGTCCAAATCAACACCGTAGGTCGCCGCGATGCGAACTCTTTCGCCATCGATATAACTCTGCGGACGATTGGCTTCTCCGACTTCCATAACTTCGTAAATCCTGCTCATGTCGACAGGATCAAAAAAGATCAATTGAGAAAGGCTGTACTCGGTAAAGATTTTTTTCCAAAACTCGACCGCACTTTCCAGGCCCGGAGTAATTGGAAAGGGGGCTTCTGCTTCTGTGGCTTGTTGAGCCGAGAGGGTGACGGGGAACAACGCTACCAGAGAAAAGAGAACAGAAAGGAACCATTGCGCGTATCGTTTCATTGGCACCACCTGGAAAAAAATATAATGGGCAACCCCCCGCCATTAACAAAGACGACCTATTTTAAAGAAAATCCCGGCGGGAAACAATAGATGAAAGTGATTTCGGCGCGCAAAATAGATCGAGCGTGCAACCGTCGAACGACTTTTTCCAATTGACAAAACTTGCCTGGCAAGTATAGTCCCGTCATTTCTTTGACAGCATTGACCGGAGGAGCATTTTGGAGAACTCAAATCTGATCAGTATCGCGGAGACGATTCTTAGAGTCATTTTAGGCTGGCGCTTTTTGATCAGTGGTTTGAGTAACGTTCGACGCTGGCCCAATCCAGTAAACACTGCGAGCCTTCTATTTCCCAAAGGCGCGACCTTCTTTGGTTTTGTCGCTACGGTTTTAATGGTCGTGGGCGGTCTCGGCGTCGCGGCGGGGTTTCAGACCCCGATCTGTTCACTGATGCTGGTCATTTTCTTGATTCCGACGTTTAGTCTCCACTCTTATTGGCTCAAGGTTTTGCCGAGCATGGCGCCGGTGGTGAAGAACGCCATCAGTAACGATAAAGCACAAAATTACTTTCATTCCTTCGACCGCCAATCGTACCATGCCCACGAAGTCGGGATCCGCGACAACTTAGTATTCTTGGCCGCGGCGTTTTATTTCACTGTGCGTGGCAGCGGCTTGTTTGGCTTAGATTATTTTTTGCGCGATTGGGTTGTGCGGCTTTTCTAGCAGGGTGATTCCCTCGGTCGCGAGTAATTGGCCTGTTTCTTAGAAGGGGGCGGGTTTCAAACCCGCCCCTTACATTCGCTGTTATTCTCTTACACCAGGATTAAATACCACCCAAAAAGCGGCCGGGATTAAGAATTCCTTTAGGGTCAAACTGGCGCTTGATCTCGCGCATGAGCGAAACGCCGGGCGGCGACAAACCCCAAACATCGACGCCCTGTTTACAGGAAAGTGGTCCGGCGAAGGTGACGGCGTGACCGCCGCGCTCACGCGCGAGGGTGATCAAATTTGGAAATTGTTCGACTGATGCTCGATTCGCTGCCGCAGCGACCCAGATGGTTCCTACAGCGGCATCGCTGATGATCGCAGGATGAAAATCTCCTGTTCCCCATTCGGCAATCGCTTTCATGGTATCCGTGACCGCCGCGCGCGGCACAGTTACCCGAAAGATCAGCCGTTCCGACCGAAGGGGAAAATCACGGATCTCGTCCCAGTACTGCTCATGACTTTTGTCGCGGAGCCATTCGAGTTTTAGGCCGGTCCGTTCTCCCATGGTCTCCACATCGTGGAGGTGCCGCGCAACATTTTCTTCGAAGCCCTCAGACCAGACGGCTAGTTGCCAAGCGCTTGGCGCAGTATCGCCGGTTTTGTTTGTTTGAAAATTCGATACGAACACTGCCGTGGGAGTTAGTTGCGAACGAGCCAGTTGGTTAACCAAATCGGTTACTGATAATGGTGTTCCCGTGGCGAGCAATGTCGCCGCGGTCTCCGGCACAGGAGACATCCTCAACGTTGCTTCGGTAATGACCCCGAGGGTGCCCAGAGAGCCGACAAATAACTTGCACATGTCGTAGCCGGCGACGTTCTTAACTACCTTCCCGCCGGCTTTGATTTGCTCGCCGGAAGCGAGCGCCGCTTTCATACCGATGACAAGGTCGCGCACGGCGCCGTAGGAACTGCGCCGTGGCCCGTTGAGATTCGCGGCGATAGTGCCTCCGACAGTCGCTCTCGATGGCTGAGGGGCGTCGAACGGCAGGAACTGTTTTTGATTCGCCGCGGACTCCTGAAGCTTCAGCAGACTTATTCCGGACTGGACGGTCAACGTGAGATTAGCGTCGTCGTGCTCGACCACACGACGCAACCGATTCAGGCCAAGGACCACATCAAAATGGCGCGGTAAGTTGCCAATGCCGATGGCCGTTCCACCACCCCAGGGAGTCACAGCCGCTTCGACTTCCGAACAGATGCGCAAAGCCGCTGCGACCTGTTCCGCTGTTTCCGGAGCACAGATAGCGGCCGGCGGCGTTCCATCGACGTCATGAGATGCCAGCAGGCTAGGCTCGTTCGTCACAGCGTCGGCGCCAAGCACCGAGGCGAGCTGCCGCGCAAGCTGATCGTGAGTTACCTTCATTCGGGGTGCACGGCGTCGGCCTCCGCATAGGCGCGATCGAGCAGATCCATCAAATGATAGACTTTCACGTTGGGACCGTATTGTTGCGCGCCATAACGCAATTGCAGCATGCAGCCAGGATTTGGCGCGACGACCGCCTGGGCGTTGGTTTGAGCAACGGATTGCATCTTCTCTTTGAGAAGATGCCGGGACATTGCGGGATGGGTGAGGTTGTAGATCCCAGCGCTGCCGCAGCAGTGGTCCGAGCCTTCCGCTTCTATCAGTTTGATTCGTGGGATGGCTTGCAACAATTGCCGTGGTTGGCTGCGTATTCGTTGGCCATGCGCCAGATGGCAAGGGTCCTGATAGGTTACAGTCATTTCCAGCGGCGCGAGCCGGCCGACGAGTCCTAGATCGGCGAGGAATTCGGTTGCGTCTTTTACTAATGGGCCAAACCGGTTTGCCTTGGCGGCGTAAGTTGGATCTTCGCGCAGCAGATACCCATACTCTTTCATGGCAGCGCCGCAGCCGGCGGCATTGACGATAACGGCATCGACGCCGGCATCTAAAAAAGCATCGATGTTTTGCCGTGCCATTCTTTTGGCCGCCGCGCTTTCGCCGTTGTGAATGTTGAGGGCGCCGCAGCAAATTTGGTGGGGCGGAAAGACGACATCGCAGCCGTTGCGTCGCAGCACGCGAACGGTGGCTTCATTCACGTCGCCGAAAAGCAAGGGCATCACACAGCCATTCAACATGGCAACCTTAGCGCGCCGCTCCCCCATGGCCGCAAGCGTGCGCGCCTTAGGCTGGAAAAAGTTTTGCGGAATCGACGGCAGCATGGAATCCATCTCGCGAAGCTTCTTGGGCAAAAGGAATCGCACCAATAGTTGCAAACCGCTGCGTTGGTAGAGGCGCAAGAAGTTAGCCGCCAATCTCAGGCGGTTAGGATAGGGGAGTAACTGAGTAAAGACAAAATTGAGCACTAAACGAGCGAAAGGTGTGCCCGGCGGGCCAAGTTGTTCTCGCGCCGTCTCGGCGATATGACCGTACTGGACACCCGAAGGGCAAGCACTCTCACAGGCGCGGCAGAGAAGACAGAGGTACAAATGATCTTTGAAACGTTCGTTCAAGTCGATGCGCCCTTCGGCGGCGGCGCGAACTAAATGAATCCTCCCCCGCGGAGACTCCGGTTCCAGCCGGAGCGCGCGATACGTGGGGCACTGATTTAAACAAAGCCCGCAGTGAACGCATTGATAGAGTTCGGGAAGATTTAACTCCGGCACGATTGCATGGACGGTGTCCTGTGGTTTATTGTGCGCCGGTTCCAATTGACCCTTCAATTAGTCTAGCGTCTAGGGTCTGAAGTCTAGAGTTTTGAATTCTGGATCGTGGATCTTAAACCTCTAGACGCGAGACCCTAGACTCTAGACGAGTTATTGCTAAATCCACAACCCCGCCGGAATGGCCGCCTGTTGATGGCGGATCTCGCCGCAACCTATAGGCGTTGGGAAGAGCTTCGCGGGATTGAAGCGGCCATCCGGATCAAAAGCTCGACGAACGCGCGTCATGGCTTCAAGATCGGTTTCGTTGAACAGGAGACCGATGTAGGCCTTTTTCTCAAGTCCCACGCCGTGCTCACCCGTGATGCTGCCGCCGAGTTCGATGCACGCGCGCAGCGTAGCGGCTCCGGCTTCGATGACGCGGTCCAATTCCCCCGGCGCGCGCATGTCAAAAAGAATGTTGGGATGAAGATTGCCGTCGCCGGCATGAAAGACATTGGCGATGCGAAGATTAAATTGCTTGCTGATTTCGGCGACGCGCCGCATCATCTCCGGCAGTCTGCTCCGGGGCACAACGCCGTCTTGAACGTAATAATTCGGCGCCAGAGCGCCCATGGCGCCAAAAGCGCCTTTCCTGCCTTTCCAAATACGCTGCCGTTCGGCGTCGTCTTTGGCGACGCGGACCTCCCGGGCGCCATTGCGCGAGCAAATGGCGCGAACGAGATGCATGGCGTGATCCGTCTGTTCGCGAAGGCCTTCGACTTCGACGATCAACACGGCTTCGGCGTCACGCGGCAAACCTACCGGCGAGCCGGTTTCCACCGCTTCAATGGTCGTCTGGTCCATAATTTCCAAAGCGGCCGGGATGATGCCCGCCGCAGTAACGTCGACGACGGTGTGTGTGGCGCCATCCATTTGATCAAACGTTGCCAGTAAAGTGCGAACCGACTCACGCGTATGTATTAGCCGCACGGCTACTTTAGTAACAATTCCCATGGTCCCTTCCGAGCCGACAAAGATACCGCAAAGGTCATAGCCGGGAGTGTCCGGGACCTCGCCGCCGAGCCAGAGCACATGCCCGTCATCCAGGACCACTTCGAGGCCGAGAACATGATTGGTGGTGACGCCATAGGCAAGCGTGTGAGGCCCGCCGGAGTTGTTGGCGACGTTGCCGCCGATGGAACAAGCGGCCTGGCTGCTGGGGTCGGGAGCATAGAAAAATCCATCTTTGGCGACGGCTTTGGTCACGTCGGCATTGATGACGCCGGGCTCTACGATGGCGATGCGATTTTGCAAGTCGATTTTTAGAATGCGATTCAACCGAGCCAAAGAAAGGACTATACCACCTTCGGCGGGCACAGCGCCCCCCGCGAGCCCGGTTCCTGACCCGCGCGGGACAATCGGAACGTTGGCCCGCTTCGCCGCTTTGATGACCCCCGATACTTGCTCGACATCACCTGGCACCACCACAAGTTGCGGCATGACCTGAAAGATGGAACCATCCTGTTCGTAGACGATCACGTCTTCCGGCTCAATGAGCACGTACGGATCGCCCACTATTCCCCGCAATTCTCGGATAAGGATGTCCCGGCTCATTTGAACAAAGCGTATCTGAGGTCAAGATCGGGTGTCAAATAGGGATTGGACGTTCTTGCGACCGGGAAATACATGGAAACTAAAAGGATTGACGGCAGGCCAGGAGATTATATATAAGCGGGCGGATATCGCAAGGATCAATTTCATAACCAAGAGAGGAGGTACTCTTATGGAAAATGAAAAAAAAATTTCGCGGCGCAATGCGCTGAAAGCGGCAATCGTTGCGGGTGGCGCGGCAGCGCTTGGCTTTCCCATGATCGCCCGAGGGCAAACCGGGCCGATCACGATGCGCTGGCAAAGCACCTGGCCCACCAAAGACATTTTTCATGAGTTTGCGCTCGACTACGCCAAAAAGGTCAACGAAATGACTGGCGGCGATCTCAAGATTGACGTGCTGCCTGCAGGCGCAGTAGTGCCAGCCTTCGGCGTGCTTGACGCCGTGTCGAAGGGAACACTAGACGGCGCCCATGGCGTGCTCTCCTACCATTACGGCAAGCAAAACGCGCTGGCGCTCTGGGGATCGAGCCCCGCCTATGGCATGGACGCCAACACGATCCTCGCCTGGCACAAGTACGGAGGCGGCAAGGAGCTGCTCGAAAAGATCTACAAGGCTCTCGGCGCCAACGTCGTCTCCTTCCCGTATGGTCCCATGCCAACCCAGCCGCTCGGCTGGTACAAAAAAGTGATTACGAAACCGGATGATTTCAAGGGCATGAAGTTTCGAACGGTTGGTATTTCGATTGACCTATTTCAGGGTATGGGCGCCTCAGTAAACGCGCTGCCCGGCGCCGAGATCGTGCCGGCGCTCGACCGTGGGCTGATCGATGCCGCCGAATTCAACAACGCGTCTTCTGACCGGGCCCTCGGTTTCCAAGACGTGTCAAAGATTTGCATGCTGCAAAGCTATCATCAGAACGCCGAGCAGTTCGAGATCCTGTTCAACAAGACCAAATACGACGCCTTTCCGGAGAAGTTGAAGGCGATCATCGCGCTCGCCGTAGAGTCAGCATCGGCTGACATGTCGTGGAAGGCGATCGACCGCTACTCGAAGGACTACGTCGATTTGCAGACCAAGGACAAGGTGAGATTCTACCGGACGCCGGACTCCGTGCTGCAGAAGCAGCTGGAAGTCTTCGACGACGTCGAGGCAAAGTATTCGACTCAAAATCCGACATTCAAAGAAGTCGCAGAGTCGCAGCGAAAGTTTGCCGAGCGCGCGGTGAAGTGGGAACTAGACACGGTTGTCAGCCGCCGCATGGCGTATAATCATTACTTCGCGAAAAAACCCGCTGCTAAACCCGCAGCGCAGGCCGATAAAAAGAGCTAGCTTCGGTGACCTGTCGTCGCCACCCTCCGAAGCATCCTTTTTTATCGTTCCTGTTCCCGCAACGGGGAAGAGGACAAGAGATAGTGCCGCGGAGGGGTGGCCCATCTCTTTTGCCGACCTGAGGCAAGCTTGTTGAATCTATGAACGCCCGGCGTTTCTTCCAAACCATCGACCAGGTGAGTTACTGGTCGGGCAAGGCTTTCGCGTGGCTGATTGTGGCTCTCACCTTTGTCGTCTCCATTGAGGTATTCAAGCGCTATATCCTGAACGCGCCGACCGCCTGGATTTTCGATTTTAACAATATGCTCTACGGCACGCTCTTCATGATGTGCGGCGCCTACACGC
>Ga0209684_1000012_pt1 | contig 31086 bp, 33 predicted proteins | sample PanSoiPlot6MoBio_FD_188322 | JGI IMG/M metagenome (GOLD analysis project Ga0209684, IMG submission 188322) | Tropical forest soil microbial communities from Panama analyzed to predict greenhouse gas emissions - Panama Soil Plot 6 MoBio (SPAdes)... | ecosystem: Environmental > Terrestrial > Soil...
CGTTCATTTCTAATCACACTGAGCGGAAAATCTGAGCGGCCCTCTAAACAAAGCGCGCATGCCTTGATGCGATTTTGCATATAACCGGAGATGAAAAAAATTTCTCAGACCATATAGCCGCGAAAAAAATCGCACCGGCAGCGGTTCCGCTCGCAATTTTGAAGACTAGCGCACAATAATTGTTAATAACTTGTTGATAAGTGATTCACGATCTTACGAGGAAGGCCAAAAATAGCGTGTTGCAGCTAAATGCTCAAATTCGCGGCAGAGAAAACTTTCTATTCCCGAGAACTTAAGAATTTTCCTAGAGACACGGGAGTCGAAAGGATCCACCAAGGAAAGAGAGGCCTTCAGCAAGCGGCAACCCACTGAGAATGGTGGTCGTTAGTCAAAGACAACTAGAGCCCGATCAAATAGTAGGCGCTCTCCTTTTTTCCTTTTCTCAGCAGATATTATCGTGCACCGATGACTCGACGGCGCGTTGACTCCCTGATAAGTAGATGCTAAGAAAAAGCCTCAAAACAGGAGGAACACTTTGGCAGTTCACCCATCGGTCATTAAAAGGCATCAACAAAGTCTGAAACGCAGGGCAAGAAACGTCGAGACTAAATCCAGCCTGCGAACTCTAGTCAAAAAGGCGCGCCAAGCAATTGAGTCCAAAAATAAGGATATTGCATCGCTTCATCTTCGAGCAGTAAACAAGGCGTTGGGCAAAGCAGTGAGTAAAGGAATCGTTAAACGAAACACGGCTTCCCGTTGGTTGTCTCGGTTGTCGCGGTCCATTGCACGCCTATCTGCTGCCTCTTCCTGACCGAAGAGTACGGGAATTTCCGCGCCTACCCCTGCAGGAGTAAACGCATCAAAACATTTCCATCAATCTCTGACGCAGTTCTTTAGCGAACTGCTCGATAAGCTGTCCTCGCACCTGTCTATTCTCTGTCTCGGTTAGTTGGATATCCGTTAATTGCCGGACCTCCGACGAGTTCAACGTACCGGTTTGAAAGGCGGATGAACTGCTAACGACCGCGCCTCGCTGACCGTTGTAAAGCTGGGTCAACCTGAGACCCGGACCCTGCCAGACAATTGCGTCGGAGTCCCTGCGACGTAGTGTGACGTCCACAACCATCGTGGATTCATATTGAAGGACTTCGGCAAATTTGTTGACGGACGCGGTGTGGCTTTCTAGAGACGCAACAGTGCCAGTCAAAATCACGTCCGCCTGATCTATCTCGTCTACCACCCTGAGCGGTCCCCTACGATAGAACTCTCCTCTAAGCGCGGTAGCGATTTCCTTATCTATACCGACGTCTCGACTCCGATTGATAAACGGTTCAATATAGATGGTGTGAATATCTTTGGGCAAAAAAGTGCTGTCCCCCGAAAATTGATAACCGCATCCGAACATCGAGGACAGAGCAATACCAATCAGCGACCACCTCGTCGGTTTAGTCAAATATCGGGTTACGTGTGCCACGCCGCTATCCCTCCATGACGATATTCAAAAGTCGACCCGGAATATAAACCATTCGCTGCACCTTTTTACCGTTCAGCAGCCCCGCAATCTTGGGATCAGCCAGTGCTTCCCCCTCGATCCGTTTCTGAGTCATATCGGCGGGAACCGTGATTCTTCCTCGCACCTTACCATTTACCTGCACCACAATGAGGAGCTTCTCCTCTTCGAGCGCCGCTTCGGAATATTTTGGCCACGCGACTGTGTCAAGACAAGCCATATGACCTAGAGACTCCCACAGCTCGCTCGCGATATGAGGCACAAAGGGATAGAGCAACATGATGATCGTTTCCAACCCTAGCTTGATCGTCGGCACTCCTGTTTCAATTTTGGATTCATCCTGGACGCTGGCGCTCAGAGCGTTAAAGAGTTCCATAATGGCCGCAATTGCCGTGTTGAAGTGATATCTCTCTTCGATGTCCGCCGTAACTTTCTTAATCGTCCTATGAATCAGGCGGTACAAATCTCTAAGATCGACAGACAGTTCATTTGGCAAGTCTGAGTCCCCCGCAATCAACACCGCGCGATGCTGAAAAGTAAAACGCCACAAGCGCGTAAGAAACCGATACGCTCCCTCCACTCCTTGGTCGCTCCACTCAAGATCCTTCTCCGGAGGACCCGCAAAAAGCTCGAACAATCGTCCTGTGTCCGCACCGTACTTCTCGCGGATCGCGTCGTCGGAGACGACGTTGCCCTTCGACTTTGACATCTTGGCACCGTCCTTGACAACCATGCCCTGAGACAGCAGTGCCTTGAAGGGCTCATCTACCTTCACGAGTCCAAGATCGCGCAGCACCTTGGTATAAAACCGTGCGTAGAGGAGGTGAAGCACGGCGTGTTCGATACCACCGATGTACTGATCCACGGGCATCCAGTAGTCCGCGGCATCTGGCTCGACCATTCCCCGATTGTAGTGGGGTGAGCAGTAGCGCAAAAAGTACCAGGACGACTCTACGAAAGTATCCATCGTGTCGGTCTCGCGGCGCGCGTGGCCGCCGCAACGCGGGCAAGCCGTGCGGACGAACGCCGGATGGCTGGCCAGTGGCGAGCCTCCCTTACCGCTGATTTGAACGTCATGCGGCAACACGACCGGGAGATTTTCTTCCTTCTCAGGCACCATGCCGCAAGCGTCGCAATAGAGGACCGGAATCGGCGCTCCCCAGTAACGCTGACGGCTGATCCCCCAGTCGCGCAGGCGATAATTAACCTTCTCCTCTCCGATGCCGCGCTCAACCAGCCAGTCGATCGCCCGCCGCTTAGCCTCGGCAACCCTGAGTCCGTTAAGAAAACCGGAATTGATCTTCACACCGTCACCGGTGTAGGCCTCGCCACTCCAGTCTGCCGGGCGCCTCACGGTTTCGATGATGTCAAGTCCATGCGTTTTCGCGAAGTCCCAGTCTCGCTGGTCCTCACCAGGCACGGCCATAATAGCACCGGTACCGTAGATCATGAGGACGTAGTCCGCGATGAATAGCGCTATCTCCTTTCCACTGAAAGGATTGACCACGCGCGCAGAGAGTTTGAGGCCGTGCTTTGGGCGGTCTTCAGCCACACGCTCCTGCTCCGATTGCTTGAGTACCTGAACGCGGAAGCGTTCGACTTCGGCGGACTCACCGGGCGCGGTCACGAGCTGGTTCACCAGTGGATGCTCAGGCGCGAGTACGGCGTAGGTCATGCCAAATACGGTGTCGGGCCGTGTGGTGTAAACACGGACCTTGAGATCTGGGCGACCTACAACCGGGAGATCGAACTCCGCGCCTTCGCTGCGGCCGATCCAGTTTTTCTGCATAGTGATTACGCGTTCGGGCCAGCCCGTGAGTCGATCACACCAATCCAGCAGTTCATCGGCGTAAGCGGTGATCTTAAAGAACCAGCCGTCGATGTCACGCTTAGCGACTTCCGACTCACAGCGCCAACAGCGACCACCCTCAACCTGTTCGTTAGCCAGAACCGTCTGGCACGACGGGCACCAGTTCACACTGGAGCGCTTACGGTAAGCGAGCCCACGCTCGAGCATCCGGAGGAAGACGAGCTGCTCCCAACGATAGTACTCTGGATCACACGTAGCGATTTCACGGTTCCAGTCGTAAGAGATGCCCATCTTCTTTAGTTGATCCCGCATGTAGGCAATATTCTCCATTGTCCACTTTGCAGGATGGATCCCACGTTCGATGGCGGCGTTCTCCGCAGGAAGCCCAAAGGCATCCCATCCCATGGGGTGCAATACGTTATAACCCCTCACTCTTCTAAAGCGGGCGAGCACGTCGCCGATCGCATACACGCGCACATGGCCCATATGAATACGGCCCGACGGATAGGGAAACATCTCCAACACGTAGTATTTGGGCTTGCCGCGATCCTCAGCTACCCGGAAGGCGCTGGTTTTTTCCCAGATCCGCTGCCATTTCTCTTCGATGGCGAGAGGTTGATATCGTTCTTCCATAGCTTTAGGACGGATCGCTTTTCACAGTGTTGGCACGGGCGATTTGATCCAGCACCCCGTTAATAAAGGCCGCGGATTCCTCGGCGCTGTAGCGTTTACCGATCTCAATAGCCTCATCCAAACTCACTGCCGTAGGAATATCCGGACAGAAAACCAATTCGTAAGTCGCCATGCGCATAATAACGAGATCGACCTTCGCCATGCGCATGAGCTTCCAATTTTCCGCGCACCGTTCGATGAGCCGGTCGATCTCTATTTTTTGGCTGACAACTCCTGAGACCAAACGACGCGCGAACTCTTTGGCTTTAGATTTTCCCTCGAAATGATTCAGAAAAAAATCGACCGCGGCTACCGAGGCATCGCCCGTGATCTCGATTTGATAGAGCGCTTGGAGAGCCAATTCCCTCCCTCTGCGCCGGGTTCCGGAAACCAAGGGCACCATAGCTGAAGATGGTTGCTGTTCTGACAAAGATCGCTCTTAGCTTTCTGCATTGCGATGCGAAGATCGAGTCACCGGGCCATCTGACGCATTACATTGACCATCTCGATCGCCGTCAGAGCTGCTTCGTATCCCTTATTTGCATCCTTGGAACCTGAGCGTTCCATTGCTTGATCCACATTGTTGGTTGTCAGCACGCCGAAACCGATGGGCACACGATGGCACGAAATTGCCTGTCCAATCCCCCGGGTCACCGCGTCGGAGACGTACTCGAAATGGGGCGTATCACCGCGTATTACCGCGCCCAGACAGATGAGCGCGTCGAACTTGCCGCTGGCCGCCATGCTTTCGGCGACAAGCGGAATTTCGAAGGCGCCCGGAACCCGAACCACTGTGACATCTTTTTCTTCTCCGCCATGGCTTTTCACTCCGTCCAAAGCGCCGGCCAGTAATTTTTCCGTGATAAAGTTATTGAAGCGACTGACCACGATGCCAAGCTTCATCCCGCGAGCGTCGAGTTTGCCTTCAATCACGGTGGCCATGAATCGCGTCCCGGGCTGCTTGGTTCAGGATTTGGCCGTTTTGCCTTCCAGGTTAGAAAAGATATGACCGAGCTTTCTTTGCTTGGTCCGTAGATAATGAATATTTGTTTCACGGGGTGCCACTTCGAGCGGAACCCGCTCGGCAACTTGAACGCCGTAGCTCTCCAGGCCGACAATCTTGCGCGGATTGTTGGTCAGCAAGCGCAACTTCTTTACTCCCAGGTCACGTAAGATTTGCGCCCCGATGCCATAATCTCGCAAGTCTTCTTTAAAGCCCAATTCGAGGTTTGCCTCCACCGTATCGCGGCCCTGATCCTGCAGAGCATAGGCTTTGATCTTGTTTGTCAGACCAATGCCTCTCCCCTCTTGATGCATGTAAATCAAGATCCCTTTGCCTTGTTGATCGATCATGCGGAGAGACTGGCGTATCTGATCACCGCAGTCGCAACGTTCGGAACCAAAGACGTCGCCGGTAAGACATTCCGAATGCAGCCGGACCAACACGCCGTCCGGATCACTGATATCGCCTTTGACCAGCGCCATATGTTCGGACTGATCCACTTCGTTGCGGTATACAATCGCCTTGTACATGCCACCATGAATGGTTGGGAACTCCTCTTGAGCCGCACGCTTGACTAAACTCTCGTTCCGCAAGCGGTACGCGATCAAATTGGCAACCGAAAGTATTTTGAGCCCCTGCCGCTCCGCCAGTTGCCCCAACGACGGCAATAATGCCACGCTCCCATCCTCTTCGAGGATCTGGCAGATCACAGCAGCCGGTTTGAAGCCCGCCAAACGAGCCAGATCGACCGAAGCATCGGTGCGGCCCGAACGTGCCAGGACCCCGCCACTGCGTGCCTGAAGGGGTTGCACATGACCGGGAATAACGAGATCTTCATGCGTGGTCTGATCAGCGATCGCCGCTCGAATCGTGTGGGCTCGCCCGTGGGCCGAGACGCTGCGCACGCCCTCCAGGTTCACTGAAAAAGCTGCACCGCAAAGAAGCCCACCCAAAGAGCTGTTCGTTTCTGGGACCATCGGAATACCGAGTTCTCGAATTCTTTCTTCCGTGAGAGTCACATAAATAATTCCGCGACCGTGATGCAGCATGTGATTGATGGTCTCGCCGGTTATCTTCTCCGCGGGCATGCAGAAAAAGCCGTCACTTTCAGGCATGTCCTCGTTCACCAGGATGACCATGTGGCCTTTCCTGATCTCTTCAAGACCTTCTTCGATGCAAGCGATAGCCATAAGTCTGAAATAATCGGCCGGCGGTGTGATCAGCCCGGTCTTAACGTCGCTGTTCTAGAAAACTGTGAACATATTTGCCGATAAGATCGGTTTCAATGTTAACTTTATCACCAACCCTGCGGGTGCGCAAATTAGTGTGCTGCAGAGTGAGTGGAATGATCACCACCGAAAACCGTCCCCGGCTGCACTCGTTGACCGTCAAACTGATTCCATCAACGGCGACGGAGCCTTTGGACACCAAGACAGAGCCGAGCCGAGGAGGCACTCGAAAAGTAAAAAACGTGAACTCGCCTTTCTTTTGGACGGAGGCGACAGTCCCCACGCCGTCCACGTGGCCCGTGACCAGATGACCGCCGAGTCGATCCGCCAAGCGCATCGGCCGTTCCAGATTGACCAAGCCGCCGGTTTTCTGCTTTTCCAGATTAGTCCGCCGGAGAGTTTCCGGGGAAACATCCACGGTAAAATCTCTCTTGCCTTTCTCGACCACGCTAAGGCAAGCGCCGTTCACGGCGATACTGGCGCCGAGCCTCATCCCGCTCATGGCTAGATTCGTCTTCACCGTGAGGACAGCCGATCGCTCGCTTAGCCGCAAAGATTCAATCCTGCCGACGTCTTCAATCAGGCCGGTAAACATGATCAAGTGAACCAATGGCCGACATGAAGCGTTGCTGAAAGGCGGGACATAGACGCTCAAAGGTAAGCGGAAACCAGCAAATCGCTGCCGGACTTCTTCACGTCTAGGCGTCGCACGGGAATGGCTTTGCCTACGCTTCGAATCCCCAAGTCACCGATCATCCCGCGGCCATCGCCGCCCAAAATCTTTGCCGCGTAGAAAAAAAGGATCTTATCCACTATCTTTTCCTTGATGGCGGACGCGGCGACGGTCGCGCCCCCTTCGATGAGCACGCTGGTGATTCCCACACCGGCAAGCTTGCTCAAGAGCGGTCCCCAGGGAATTTTGCCTTTGCGCAGTCGAAATCTCCAAACCCTTGCGCCTTGGGCTTCCAGGAAGCGAATTTTTTTGGCGGTAACCTGGTCACCGGTAACCACAATGGTCTTTTCAGGATCACGCTGGTGTAAAATTTGCGCCCCCGACGGGATGCGCAGCCGGCTATCCAAAATGATCCGCCACGGATTGCGCCCGCCCGGGATTCTGCACGTCAACTGCGGGTCGTCCGCAAGTGCTGTTCCCACCCCGACCAACACAGCGTCCACTTGATTTCGCAGTCGATGAACCGCGTTGCGCGAATCAGCGCTGCTGATCCAGCGCGCATCGCCCGTCATCGAGGCGATCCTTCCATCCAGACTAGCCGCTAACTTCAATGTCACGAAGGCGCGTTGCTGGGTAATGTACTTCACGAAGGCCTCGTTGAGGGACCTGCATTCCGCCTCTAGAAGCCCCACACGCACGAGAATTCCGGCTCGTCTTAGTTGTTGAAACCCTCGCCCTGCAACGAGAGGATTGGGGTCCGTCATGCCGGCAATCACCTCTTTGATCCCGGCTCGTATTAACGAGCGCGTGCACGGCGGTGTCCGCCCTTGATGGCTGCATGGTTCCAGATTGATGTAAAGCGTTGCGCCCCTGGCTTTGGCGCCGGCTTGCTTGAGCGCGATGATCTCGGCGTGGTCCCTCCCAGCGATCTGGTGGAAACCGGTGCCAACCACTTTTCTTCCCCGCACCAGAACTGCGCCGACCATGGGATTGGGACTGGTCCTGCCGGCAGCTTTTAACGCCAGGCGGCAAGCCATACGCAAGTAACGTTTGTCCGCATCGGTCCATGTCGGCCGGGACAACTCTTTTAATCCCTCCTCTGGCGCGCCGCGGCGCCTCGTTCCGTCGGGGAGCTTTTGCGTTCCTTGATGAGCTCCTCCAACTCTACCATAAATTCGCTGATATCCTTGAACGAGCGGTAGACGGAAGCGAAGCGCACGTAGGCGACGGGATCGGTATCATGAAGCTCGCGCATGGCGGCTTCGCCGATCACGGAGCTGGGAATTTCCTTTTCGCCACGCTCCTGAAGGTTGCGCTCGATGCGATCGGCGATGGCCTCTACCGTGTTGATGCTAACGGGACGTTTTTCGCACGCTCTTTTGAGCCCGTTGACGATTTTGACGCGATCGTAGCTCTCCCTGCGCCCGTCCTTTTTCACCACCAACGGCATCATTTCTTCGACTCGCTCGTAGGTTGTAAAGCGGCGGCTGCAGCGGGAACATTCCCGACGCCGTCTGATCATGTTGTTATCCTTGCTTAGCCGCGAGTCGATGACCCGATTATCCGTGTCGTGGCAAAAGGGGCATTTCATAAAAGTAGCAAGGACCGAGCAACGAGGACTGAGAAAAAGCTTTCCATCTCCTCATTCATTCTCAGTCCTCAGCACTCATCGCTTTCCCAGGCGGTGAGGATAGACGGGAAATTTCTTGCACAGCTCATCCACCTGATCCGCGATCGACCGCAGCGCCGCTTCGTCGTTTACGTGATTAAGCGCCGTCGCGATGAAATCACCGATGGCTTCCATCTCCTTTTCTTTCATGCCGCGGCTGGTAACGGCGGGCGTGCCGATTCTGATTCCGCTCGTAACGAAGGGAGAGCGGGTATCGAAAGGAACGGCATTTTTATTGACCGTGATGCGCGCCTTATCCAGGGTCTCTTGGGCGACTTTTCCGGTCAGCTCGGATTCACGAAGATCCACCAGCATCAAATGATTATCCGTTCCTCCCGAGGTCAGGCAAAACCCGTTGCTCATAAGTGACCGGGCAAGAACCTGAGCGTTCTTCACGATCTGCTGCTGATACATTTTGAAGTCGGGACCCAACGCCTCCTTCAATGCCACGGCCTTGGCGGCGATCACATGCATCAGCGGACCACCTTGCAAGCCCGGAAAGACTTTGCTGTCGATGGTTTTGGCATGTGCGGCTTTGCAAAGAATCATCCCGCCCCGCGGCCCGCGTAATGTTTTATGTGTAGTCGTGGTAACAAAATCCGCGTGTGGAACGGGACTGGGATGTATTCCTGCCGCAACCAATCCAGCAATATGGGCCATATCCACCATTAGATACGCCCCGATTTCGTCCGCGATCTTTCGGAACCGTGCATAATCGATAATCCGCGGATAAGCACTGGCACCCGCAATAATCATCCGCGGTCGGTGCTCTTTCGCGAGCCTCTCAAGCTCGTCGTAGTCAATGGTTTCAGTCTTCTCGGAAACACCGTAAGGGATGACCCGATACAAAATGCCTGAAAAGTTCACCGGACTGCCCATCGAAAGGTGGCCTCCGTGGGCGAGATTCATTCCCAAATAGGTATCCCCCGGCTTGAGTACCGACAAGTAGACAGTCATGTTTGCCTGGCTGCCAGAATGAGGCTGCACATTGGCATGCTCGGCGCCGAAAAGCTCCTTGGCCCGCGCGATGGCCAGCGATTCCACCTCGTCGACAAATTCACAGCCGCCATAGTAGCGTCTGCCGGGATAACCCTCGGCGTACTTGTTGGTCATCACGCAACCTTGTGCTTCTAACACCGCTTCACTGACAACGTTTTCCGACGCGATCAGCTCTAGATTGCCCTCAAGCCTTTGAGTTTCCTTTTGTATCGCCAAGTAGACGTCCTCGTCCGTCTGCTGCAAGAAGGATTTTGCCATCTGCTCTCCCTTTACGATTCGGTTCTGCCCTTGGCGATCATAATACGGTAATTCAATTCGAACGGTAGGGTCCGAAAGTCTTTTCGGTCACAAAGAAAATCGCAGAAAGTGCTTATCGTAACGCACTACCTCTGCGATTTCGAGTTCACGATGATGGGTGTAACGGGGTTGATTTACCGAGAAATTAGCGGTGGCTCTCGATGTAGGTGATGACATCCTGGACCGTTTTGATTTTTTCGGCGTCCTCGTCGGATATCTCCATCTCGTATTCTTCTTCCAAAGCCATTACCAACTCCACAATATCCAGAGAATCAGCCCCTAAATCTTCGATAAAGGAGGCTTCAGGAGTCACTTCCTCCTCACTTACGCCCAATTGCTCGCATACGATCTCCTTAACCCTGGCCTGAACGGATGATGCCATCTTTCTTCACCTCCTGGTTGACATTTTCCTCACATGTAGAGCCCGCCGTTAACGCTGATTACTTGTCCGGTGATGTATCCGGCCGCGGGCTCGGCGAGAAAGGCAACCACGTGGGCCACTTCTTCGCAGGTGCCAAAACGACCCAGCGGTATGGAATGCAAAAACTCCTCCTGAAGTTTCTCAGGCAGCTGCGCCGTCATTTCGGTTTCGATAAAACCTGGAGCGACCGCGTTAACCGTAACTCCTCGAGAGGCGACTTCCCGCGCCACCGCCTTGGTAAAGCCGAGAATACCGGCTTTAGTCGCCGCATAGAGCGACTGGCCCACATTACCGGCCTGCCCCACAACCGACGATAAGTTTATGATCCGCCCGTAGCGCTGGCGAATCATGGAACGAGAAACGGCTTTAGTGCAGAGGACCGTGCCTTTAAGATTAGTTCCGACAACCCTATCCCAATCTTCCGCCTTCATGCGAATAAGAAGATTGTCGGAGGTCACGCCGGCATTGTTGACTAGGATATCAATTTTTTCATGTACGTCAACGATTTTTTTGATTCCCTCGTCTATCTGAGACTCGTTGGAAATATCAAACTGAGCAAGCTCTGCTTGAGCGCCTTTGGCTGCGAGTTCGTTCAAAGTTCGCTCCGCTGCTTCCCGGTTGGCACGGTAGTTGATTACCACATGAGCTCCCACGCCACCCAAGGCCATGGCAATCGCGCTGCCGATGCCGCGGCTTCCCCCGGTTACTAATGCGATTTGCCCTCGGAGACTCATTAGGCTTATTCCGCCTCCACTCGAGCAAGGTCTTGCGGGGCTGAAAAATTCTCCACCTCCAACGAAGCCGAGATGCGCGTGATCAGTCCCCTGAGAACCTTACCTGGCCCGACTTCCCAAACTCGCTGGCAGCCGAGTTCATCAAGCTTCTGGATCGACTCCTCCCAACGCACGGGTCGCACCGCCTGCTCGGTCAAAAGTGATTTCACTCGGTCGGCATCCAAATTAACTTCAGCTTCGACATTTGTGACCACGCCGATTGAAAACGGCTTAACCGTGACGTCGTTCAGAAGTTGTTTCAACCCTTCCGCGGCGGCCCGCATTAAATCGCAGTGAAACGGAGCGCTAACGGGCAGATCAAGCACTTTCTTCGCGCCGCGCGCTTTGGCCAGCACGATGGCGCGTTCCACAGCGTGTTTGGAACCGGCGATAACCACCTGCCCCCCACCATTGTAGTTGGCTGGGGCGACCACTTCCCCGTTGCTCGCCTCTAGGCAAACTGACTCGACCGCATCTTGGTCTAGCCCTAACACCACGCCCATTCCCCCCTCGCCCGCCGGAACAGCCTCCTGCATCAGCCGCCCGCGCTCCCGCACGATCCTCACAGCATCGCCAAACTGAAGCGCGCCGACACAGACCAATGCGCTGTATTCGCCGAGGCTGTGACCAGCGACCCAGTTAGGTCGCAAAGGGGTTTCCGACTGGAGAACCCGCAGGGCAGCAATCGACGTCGTAAGAATCGCGGGTTGGGTATTCTCAGTAAGTTTCAGATCCGACTCTGGACCAGAGAAACATAAATCACGGAGCGCAAAGCCCAGCGTCTCCTCGGCTTCTTGGAAAACCTCTTTGGCAACCTCGAATTGCTCGCAAAGCTCCTTCCCCATTCCCACACTTTGGGACCCTTGACCGGGGAACACGAAAGCGACCTTACTGTTCTTCTCCACCCTCTCGTTCCCCTTTTTCAGCGGTTGTGCCCCCCTTGTTGCCTAAAGACTCGATCTTGGATTTGACTCGCTGCCAAATCTTGCGCGGCAGCCCGTCCTTCTTTTCATCGCGCATTCCTGTCATCTCACCTAGTATCGCGGTGATATGACGGTTCACGTCCTGCTCGACCGCATCCCGCGCCGCGCGAATAGCGTTTTTGATGGCTTGCGGGTTAGAACCGCCATGGGCAATGATCGCGACACCGTCAAGCCCGATGAGGGGCGCGCCCCCATATTCGGCATAGTCCAAACGGCGGTAGGCGTCTCGGAGGGACTTCCGAGTCATGAGATAACCCAAACGACTCGAGAGATTTTTCTGAAAAGCGCTTTTCAAAACTTCGCCAGCGAACGCCGCGGCCCCTTCCATCGTCTTGAGCGCCACGTTACCGGTGAAGCCGTCGCAGACGATGACATCGACTTTGCTGTTAAAAATATCCCTTCCCTCAACGTAGCCGATGTAATTCAAGGAGGTGGTGGAGAGTTGCTCGCTGGCAGTGCGGGTAAGATCGTTTCCCTTGCTATCTTCTTCGCCATTGCTCAGCACGCCCACGCGGGGGGTTGGGATGCCCAACACTCTCTCCGCATAGATCGAGCCCATGAAAGCGAATTGAACCAGATGTTTCGGTTTGCAGTCGACATTGGCGCCGGCATCGACGACAACGGTTCCTTGAGAGAGACTCGGCACTACGATCATGATCGCCGGCCGTGCCACCTGGGATAATCTGCCCAAGACGAACATTCCGGTGGCCATCATGGCGCCTGAGTTTCCCGCGCTCACCACCGCATCGGCTTCGCCCCGCTTCACCATCTCGAACGCCACCTTCATCGAGGAATCTCTCTTACGGATCGCAACGCTGGGAGACTCATGCATCGCGACAACCTCTGCGGCGGGAGAGACTTCTATTCTCGACGCGCTGCCATGACGGGATAGCTCTCGTTCGATGGATTCCTTTTGACCCACCAAAACTACTTCTACGCTGAGTTCTCGGGCCGCCAGAAGCGCGCCCTCTACGACGGCCTCAGGGGCGCGGTCCCCACCCATCGCATCAACGGCGATTTTCGGCATAAAAAGAAGGGCTTCAGCCTTGTTCAGTTTGGATAACGACGCGCCCGCGGTAAAAACCGCAGCTAGGGCACGCGCGATGCGGCAAAACCGTTTCGCCGCATTTGGCGCACGTGCTCCATTGTGGTTTTCGCAGCGCATCGTGCGCTCGGCGTTGGTTCTTTACCCTTTTTGAGGTTCTTCTTTTGGGTACCGGCATAGTATAGCTCCTGTCTTCGCCATCACTTGGCGGCAGACACAAGTTGCAAACTAATAGCTTGAATTATCGCCCGACTTTTAGCGTTCGAAAGATTGCCAGCCGCGGATCCTCTCGAGCGGCAGAACACAAGCACGCTTCGTGATTGAGGTTCACTCCACAGCCGTCACACAGACCGCGGCAGCTTTCTTCGCACAAAGGGCGCGTTGGCAATGCCAGCATGACCTGCTCGCGAATCAATGGCGTGAGATTGATCTCCTCCGTCGAGTAGGTACTTAAACCTAAATCTTCCCGGTTCAATTCAGCGCTTTTTCGATCCGATTTCGCAGCAACAGGACTCAAAACGAAATCGAAATTCTTACGCAGCGCGAAGGTAAAGTCTTTTAGACATCGGCTGCAACAGCCTTCCAACGTCCCCTGCAATGTTCCCTGAAAAAAAATCTGCCGACCCGACCGGTAATACACCAGATCTACGTCTAGAAACGGCGGAAATCGGAAATCCGCCGCGCTACCCTTGGCGTAGGCTTCATTAAGTTCCCCAATGCTTTCCGAGAAATTTATCTCCTTCGGGGACTGAGGGATATCATCGACGGGAATTTTCATCAACCGAAGAGCCAAACGGTCAGGACACCATATGAATAACGTCAAATCCCCCTGAATGTCAAGCCGATGTGGCTTCCACTGCTCAAAAGGTTTCGATATATTAACAACTTCCGCATGGCCAGTAGTCGCACCTGGGCCGGATTATTCATGAGCCGAATATTGCAAGATTTCGTTTCTGGATTTTTTCTTACGTTTCCGCTGTCCTTGAGAATTCGTTCGCTTTTTGTTAACCCTTTTTTTGTCTATGTCATGAATTTCCCTTCTTCGCTACGACGTTTGTGGCGCGGCAAACGCTACAACTCATTTAACCGCGTGCTGAAAGAGATTTTCACTGCGCGGGTCTACAAAATCGGCCTCCGTTTGGACTTTACCTGTCCCAACCGGGACGGCAAGGTGGCCGTAGGCGGTTGTATTTATTGCAACAACGCCAGCCATACACCCCAAGATTATCGCCCTCGCACCTCGGTAACGGAGCAACTGGAACGGGGGGCAGCAGCCATTCGCAAGCGCCACGGAGCGGAAAAATTTATCGCCTATTTCCAAAGTTACACGAACACTTATGATTCGGTTTCGAAATTGGAGAAGGTCTACCGTGAGGCGTTGGATTTTCCCGGAGTCGTAGGCCTTTCTGTCTCAACGCGTCCGGATTGTGTGGCCGACGATGTGCTTGATTTGATCACTGACCTTTCGCGCCATACTTATCTTTGGCTGGAGCTGGGCTTAGAGTCGATGCACGACCGCACGCTTCAATGGGTCAATCGCGGCCATGGGTTGCGGGAATTTATCGATGCGGCGGAGCGTTGTAAAAATCGCGGCTTGCGTCTGTGTACACACTTGATCCTCGGATTTCCCCACGAAAGCCGAGAGGAGATTCTTCAAACCCCCCAGTTGCTCAATCGATTGAATATTGACGGGGTTAAACTTCACAACCTCCATGTAATCAAGAACACTGCTTTAGAAAAGTTCTATCACGCCGGCGATGTCCCACTCTTGAACCGACAAGAATACGTTGCACTGGTAGTGGATTTTCTTGAGCGCCTGAATCCGGAAACGAGCATCCACCGCCTCACCGGCGAGACTTATCGCGCCATCACCGTTGCCCCGGACTGGTCGATTAACAAAATCGGTGTGCACAATGCCATCCAGAACGAGATGGATGAGCGCGATACTTGGCAGGGACTATTATATCGTCCTGATGCCTTGACGCTTGCACATCCCTTTCATCTTACAGGAGCAGAACTGTGAACGGTCATCTAGGTTTAATCCATTCGATTCTTCCCGCGACGGTAGATCTTCAGGTCAAGATTCCTGAGAAACATCCGTCCACTCGCAATCTGGGGACGGAGCGGGTGGGCTCCGGCACCATCGTGGACCCCGACGGCTATATTTTGACCGTTCACTATGTCACCGTGGGAGCTTCAGCCATCACCGTTACTTTGTCTGACGGTGAGCAGCACCCCGGTAAGCTCGCGGCGGAGGATCAGGAAACTGGCCTTGCGCTGGTCAAAATCCCCGCGCGAGGCTTGCCCTTTCTTAGGCTCGCTTCCCCGGATTCCGTGGTATTGGGTCAACCCGTCGTCATGATAGCCAGCAGCGGCCAAACTGCGCGGCGTCTCAGTGGTGGCTACGTGACCTCTCAAGAGTGTTACGACGGGCATTGGGAATACATGCTGGACAAGACAATTAGAGTCACAGAATTCAACCCTGGCTTTGGCGGCGGAACCATGGCTAACTTCAAGGCGGAGTTGATTGGTGTCATTTCCCTCAACCTAAACGAGGTCGGAAAATTTTCGCTGGCGATTCCAGTGGACTATTATCGCAACCACGAACAAGAATTGAAACAATATGGACAGGTGCGCAGCCGCCCTCGGCGTCCGTGGCTGGGATTCTACCCGCAGTCTTTTGCCGGACACATTGTGATCGGAGGAATCGTCCCCGGTGGGCCGGCGGAACGCTTCGGTTTCAAAGAGGGCGACATCATCATCAGTGTGGAACAAAAAGAGATCCGCTCGCGACCGGAACTTTATCAAGAAATGTGGAAAAAGCGTCCGGGCGAGCGGATCTCCTTTAGAATTTTACGGGACCAGCAGGCTCTTGACGTGGAAGTGATCGGCGGCGATCGGGCGGATCGCTATCGCACCTAGTCGTCCCCTCCAACCTTCTGGATCTCGCCTTTGCCTACAACTTTAATCGCAATGGCGGGCGTGTAGGCATCCGGCTCGTAGTTGATCAGCGCCTTGTCGGTCTCTTGTAGATCCTTGAGCTTGACGTTGCTTCCGCCCTTTTCAATGTTGGTTTTATCGTCAACTCCTACCACTTCCTCACGAACCTTACCCTTGCGTTCGAGTTGAAAGGTGATCGTTCGCTGCCCTACACTGCTAATGACGCCTTCGACCTCAACGGCTTTCTTGGCGGCCTTTTCTTCTTTTTTTTCAGCTTTCCCCTCTTTCGTGGGCTTGCTTTCTTCTTGCGACCAGGCGCCGCCGATCCAGGTGACGAGCAGAACTGCGGCGAGCAAAACATAACCCCTCTTAAGCATCTTTCACTCCTTTCTAAACACCATCCGCAAATTTGACGTTTTCTATGCTGCCTTTAAGAACAAATGAATAGCAAAAATTTTAGTGTTTCTGCAAGCGCTGCAGGCTTGCACTTCTTGCCTTCGATTTGCGCCACGTGACCGCTAGGCGTGCTCCGGCAATCGGATTGAGAATCTGCCCGAAAAACATTAGGAATAGGAAGCGATGACGAAACCCTTCGGCTCAGTGAAAAATGTGACTTCATATCGCGTCATTTACGGTGATACCGACCAGATGGGCGTGGTCTATTACGCCAACTACCTGAGGTGGTTTGAAAGCGGCAGATCAGAGTTGCTCCGCCAGATCGGCCTTCCCTATGGCAAAATAGAAGAGCAAGGATTTCATTTTCCGGTCACAGAGGTCTCTTGCCATTATGCGCAATCAGCTCACTATGACGAGGTGGTTATGATTGAGACCGAACTAAGCTCGCTGGGTGGCGCCACCTTGGCCTTCAACTATCGTGTTTCCCGCGAGAGTGACGGCATCTTGTTAGCTACGGGTTCGACTCGACACGCGTGCATCGACCAGACTGGTCGCGTGTCGCGAATCCCCAAGGCCTTGGCGTACGCATTGAAAGTTAGAGATCAGAGCTCAGAAGTCAGAGATCGGAGAGCAGATGGCAAATAGCTGATGGCAGAAACTCCGATTTGCATAAGCCATCTGCTATTCGCTCGCCATTTTTTGATCTCCGACATCTGACCTTCCGATCTCCTCCATTGCCGCTTCAATCTCGTTTCTAACCTCAGGATCGTCCTCGACGTCAAGTCGCCTTCGTAATGCATCCATCGCCGTTGGCAAACCGATTCTGCCCAGGGCCCACGCCACGTGTCCACGAACCAACGGTTCCTCATCGTCCAGAGCGCGAATCAGAGCCGGCAGAGCTTCTGAACTTCTGAGATTGCCGAGCGCCACAGCGACATTGCGCAAAAATCCGCGCCGCTTGGCGCGCAGAATCGGGCTACCACGAAAACGTTTCAGAAACTCACCGCGAGTCAACGCTAGTAACGGAATAAGATCAGGAGCATAGAGCCCTGCCCGAGGCGCGTAAGCACTCTCGCTTGTCGCCTGGGCTTTAACATTGTACGGACAGACCTCCTGACAAATATCGCAGCCAAAGATATGATTTCCTACCAAGTGCCGAAGGTGACGCGGAATGGCGCCTTTGAGCTCTATAGTGAGATAGGAAATACAACGTCGAGCATCCAAAACATAGGGCCCCACAAACGCACCCGTTGGACAGGCTTTGAGACACAGGTCGCATTTTCCGCATCGATCTCTGATGGGTCGATCGTAAGTGAGAGGGATGCTTAGAAAAAGCTCGCCGAGAAAAAACCACGAGCCTTTCTTGGGTGAGATGAGATGAGTATTTTTTCCGATCCAGCCGATGCCTGCAACGCCGGCCCACTCGCGCTCCAACACTGGGCCGGAATCCACGAAAGCCTTGCCCTCCAAATCGTCTGCATGCCAACTTTTGATGCTGGCGAACAACGATTCAAGCTTGTCTCTCATCACGTCATGGTAGTCATCACCCCACGCATAGCGAGAGATCCAACCCTTGGTTCCCTCCATAGATTGGCAACGCGGCAGCGCCGTGAAATAATTCATGCCCACCGAAACGACCGACTTGGCCCAGGGAACCAGCTGGCGTGGATCACGGCGGAGATTTTCGGTACGCTTCATGTAGCCCAACTCACCGTGAAACTCTTTACGCAGCCACTCTGCAAATGATTTTTGGTGGGGCGGCAGTTTCACTGGCGAAATACCCACCAGCTCAAATCCCAAACGCTGGGCTTCTTCCTTGATGCGCAGAGATAACTGTTTTTCCGCTCCGGGACTCATGGATAGAGCTTTGCAGTCGCTGCTCCGACGCAGCCTAACTGTAACACGACTTAGTCCGGACGATCTTCAAGCCTAGTAAAGCCTTTCTTCTTTCCTTCTTTATGAGCGCGCTCGAGCAGTTCCCAAAAATCTTTCCGTTGCGAGAGCAACATCGTTTCGAGATCCGTTTCTTCGGTCACCGGAAAAAGAACAGCACAAGGGCGGCCATTCTTTCTAATCACCACCGATCGTTCTGATGGCAACGCCTTCACGATTTTACTCAGCTTTGCCTTAACCTCGCGAAGGCTTTCGATCTTCATAATTCGAATTCTTTTCCATTGATCAACAATACATTCCCTTTTTTGCTGCCGATCAGCTCAACTATAACCACTTCATCCTGAACCCTATAGAACACTCTCCAAGGTTCAACCCGAAGCTCGAAATCCGCGTGGGGAGAGACCCTACGAAGCCGGAACCGATTACCTGTTTCTTCAGTGGGATTCTGAAGCACAAGTTGGTCTTTAATCTCTTTCTTCCGAAGACTTCCAGCTGCGGCAGGTAATCTCTTATACTGACGCAACGCCGCCGGAGCGAATACAACCCGATGCACATCTAGACTGTGGTCTAAATTGTGGTCACAAGCAACCGATGGTTCCATCACCTGCCGCGACTGGACGCAGCTTCTTTTTCGGACCAGAGTTGACGGGCCGTCACCCAGTACCGCCCAGAGCGTACCGTCGGAACGGAACGTCAAACCGCCGAGGGCCTCGTTGTTGGCCGACGGAGTATTCAGTGGGCCAACAAGCGATAGGCGAATCGACAGAGATTGAATCGTAAAGTTAGTGGTAGGAAGTATTGCTATCGGGATCGGTTTCTTCGGCATCCAGTAATGGACGCCGGCCCGCGAAACCATCTTCGATCCGATGCCAGTGAGCCACGCTGGGCTCGCCGATCTGCCAACAGAGAAATACCACTTCATCGCCAATCATACAGGGGAAATCGATGAGTCCTTGTTCCGCGCCTTTGCACATACAGCCGTAACTGTGAATTTCCTCCACCCACCCCTTGATCTGTCCTACAAGCCGGGCGATTTCTTTGTCTTCTTGCAAACGTTCCATGAGGTTGGGCTGGTCGGGGTCCAGCCTTTCATTTCGAATGACGGTTTCGCTCTTGCTCCTAAGGCGGCGAATATTCTCCAGAATACTTTCAAGTAGCGGGCGCAGCGTGGGCAGCAGCGCATTGGCTTCATTCACGGTAAATAGCCGAGTAAAGCTTGTTGAGTTCGACATGGGCATCACGTTAAAGGTGCATTGCTTTTTGGAGCTCGCGTAGCAACGCGATATTGTCGGAGTGGCCGGTCATCGAGGCGTTGACCGCGCCGCGTATCGGCCTGCCGAGCAAATAAAAGTCGCCTAGGATGTCGAGTATTTTATGGCGCGCCAGCTCGTTAGGATAGCGTAGATCGGTGTTGATAATCTTTTCGTCGTCGATAAGGATGCAATTATTGAGCTTGCCTCCGCTCACCAGTCCCAAGCTTTGGAGCTTTTCGATATCCCCCAGAAAGCCGAATGTCCTTGCCGGAGCGATCTCCGATTTGAAATGTTCCGGGCCGTTGAACACATAGGCGTGTTCCTGAACGCCCACAGGCTGCGGATAGCGCAGCACGTAACGCACGGAGAACTTGTCCGCGGGCTCGATGCTGATACATTCGCCGCCCTCCGGCCCGACGCTATAGCGCTGGTCAACGACGATCTCCGATATGTCCTCGTCCTCGACCTGGACGCCGGCTTCTTCTATCAAATGACAAAACTCCACGGCGGAGCCATCGAGGATGGGAATTTCCCCTTGCACCTTGACCAATAGATTGGTGATGCCGTAACTGTGCAGCACTGCCAGAAAGTGTTCCACCGTTCCGACGGCAAATCCTTTGGTACGCAAAGACGTTGCGTAACCCGTCGAGCCGACGAAATCCAGGTGCGCGGGAATGGTCACATCCGCTGAAATCCCGCTGAATTGAATGCCACTGTTGGGCGGAAGCGGATGTAAAATAAGTCCCGTCTTGATCCCGGAGTGAAGCCCTTGCCCCGATATCACGACACTCTTTTTCAAAGTTCTTTGCTTGATGGGCAGAGCAGCGTTCACTACTTTGGGGACAGCGACAACCGTCTTTCCGGCCTTTGCTTTTTTCGTTGCAAGCCCGTTCACTTTTTTGGTTTGCTTTGCCGACAAGTCCCCCAAAGCGCGCCGCACCGTTAACAACAAACCGTCAAGGGACACGGGCTTTTCAATAAAGTCGAAGGCGCCAAATTTCGTCGCTGTAACCGCCATATGAATATTGCCGTGGCCTGAGACCATGACCACGTTCAGATTGGGCTCCTGGACTTTGATCTCTTTGAGCAACCCGATGCCGTCGATTTCAGGCATCCAGACGTCCAAAAGTACGAGGCCAGGCTTTTCCTGCTTGATCAAATCGATCACACGGCTGCCATCGGCGGTATCGACGACGCGATAGCCCTCATCACTCAACACTTCCCGCACCGATTCACGAACCCCTTCCTCATCATCGACCACAAGAATAGTTTTCCTGAGCGCTTGTTCTTTCACTCCTTCTTCCCTCTCTTGCTAGGACTACATTGCCGTTCGGTGCACTTCCGCAGCCGCCGCAGAAACGCTCGCTGGGAACTCGATGGTGAACCGAGTCCCGCGCGGCTCGTTGGGCCGGACCCGAACGTAGCCGCGGTGGTCTTCGATGATCTGATTAACGATCGTCAGCCCCAGGCCGGTGCCATTTTTTTTGGTAGAAAAATAGGGCTCGAAGATGCGCGCCCGAATCTCCGGCGCTACTCCCGATCCGTTGTCCGAAACATCCAGACAGACCACGCCTCGCGCAGGTTCGTAGCTCGTGGCAAGTTGGATTTCGCCCTGCGGTCCCACTGCTGCTACCGCGTTGTCTAGTAGGTTCATCAGCACTCGCTTGATGAGGCCGCGATCCAGCTCCAGCAATGGAATCGCCCCGCGCTGAAAATCAAAATGGATTTCTTTGTGACCCTCTTGAAATAAAAAAAGCGCCTCTTGGACGATATCGTTGAGGTCATGGGCCGCCAATTGCGCCGACGGCAGTCGGGCAAACTGCGAAAATTCGTTCACCAGGTTTTTCAATTCGTCCACTTGCTGAATAATCGTGGAGGTGCACTTTTCGAGAATCGCCCCGTTTCCCTCGAGCATATGGCCGTAGCGTTTTCGCAGCCGCTCCGCCGATAGCTGGATCGGAGTAAGCGGGTTCTTGATCTCATGGGCGATGCGCCGCGCCACTTCTCGCCATGCTTCCATTCTTTGGACCTTTTGAATCTGAGTGATATCTTCGAGAAAAATCATCACACCGAGAATTTTTCCTTCATCGTCACGTAGCGTCGCCGCCGTCACCACCGCAATCAGCAACTGATCTGGTGATGGAATCTTGATCTCGCGCTCTACGCTCTCGCGTTCCTTAACGCTCTCCACGATGGCCCGCATGACCTGCAACGGTTCCGACCGAAAGACGGTTTCGTAATCTTTTCCCAATGCCCCATGGGCCTGAAGCCCCAACATTTTTTCGGCTGCTTTGTTCCAGGTAGTGATAGTGCCCTTGGGATCCACCGAGATGACCCCCGCCGCAATGTTGGCCAGCAGCGTCTCAACGAATTTACCCCGGCGTTCCAGTTCGACGTTGATCTGCTTTAGGTCGCTGGTCATCTGATTGAACGAATCCACCAGCATACCGATCTCATCATCTCCTCCAGACTCGATTTTATAGTCCCAGTTCCCATGGGCAACTTGGTGGGTTCCTTCCGCTAGTTGTTGAATCGGCCCCGTGATGCCCTTGGCAAGGTACAAACCGAACCAGGTAGCCGCAAAAATAATCACCAACGTGACCAGCAGGAGCGCCAAAACATAGCTGTTTTTGATCGGCGTCTTGAGAAACATCAGATGCTTGTACTGCTCGTAGGAGCGGGATATCTGCAGCGCCCGTTTGGTAATGCTCTTGGGCACATAGTAATCGACCACGACGGCGCCGACGATGCGCTTATCGGTGCCGTAGATCGGGCCGCCGCCGCGAATGACGTCACCCTCGCCGAATTCCTGGGTGCGAGTCACTTCCAAACCGCGTAGCGCTTTATTTAAAAAATCGGATTCCGCTTTGATCGTGACGCCGGTCGGCACCTGGTCATTGAAAGCAACCACGACCAACTGCCGGGCCGGCGAAAATAACTCAACGGTGCCGAGATTGTATTCACGTTGCTTGTTCTGAATGAACTCCTTGAGCTCAGCGAGTCGGCGCGGATCAAAGAGCCCTTCTTGAGTAATTCTCTGGCTCAGCTGGCGCGCGTAAAAAAGCGCGTTATTGGCGGAATTCTGATAATACGTTTGCCCGATCTCCAGAGAGCCCTGCAAGGCATTTTCGACCTGAACCTCGAACCAGCGCTCAAAAGATCGAGTTACGAATCCCACGGCAATAACAAACAACAACAAAGTTGGCACCAAGGACAACGCGACAAAGGCCACAACCAGCCGCCCCCGCAATCGCGAGCCCATGATGCGTCTCTGTCGCTCGAAAATAAGCTTCACCAAATTTCTGACCACCAAAAAAACCAGCAGGATCAGCAGAATAATGTTAATATTGATGAGTAGGAAAAACGCGATATTGCTGCCCAGGGAAGTTTCCGGAGTCACATCAGGCAACTGAACTTCGAAGAAGGCAAACACCGCCACCATGAGCGCCGTGACGAGAATCACCACGCCTTCACGCTTGCGGCGTTTTGATTCCTCCCGCTTCAAACTCTCCTCGATGGAATCGAAAGTTTTCACGGCTTCCATAAACGTTTTCCGCCGCAGGTGCTACAAAATCCGAACCAGCTCACCTGCGGAAAAAATAGACGATTAACGTCATAATGATACTGATTAACAAACACGTTGTCACGGGAAAATAGAATGTGAATCGCCCCCGCTGTATGTAAATGTCTCCCGGGAGATGTCCCAGCCAAGGAATCTTTCCACCCAGGGAAAACAGCAAACCAAGGATGACCAGTACGATCCCGATATAAATCAAACTTTTGCCGAACCCGGCCATCCTGGTTCTCCGGCGACTGTCAGTTGCAGCCGGCCAATGGCCGGCCGCAGCGTCTCAAAAGAGACTGGGTTGATTTTTCGCTTTACTCAAGCTCTTCGAGCCCTGCTTTCTGCCAAAATGTTCATAAGCGAGTTGAGTCGCGACGCGGCCTCGCGGGGTCCGCTGGACGAAGCCGGCCTGGATCAAGAAAGGCTCATACACGTCTTCGATGGTGTCTTTTTCCTCTCCGATAGCGGCTGCCAAAGTCTCCACGCCCACCGGGCCGCCGGAAAACTTGTCGATCATGGTCGTGAGCAGCATCGTGTCCATTTTGTCGAGCCCGATGGGATCAACCTCCAGCAGGCGCAAGGCCTCTTCGGCTACCGGTTTCGTGATCCTGCCATGCGCTTTTACTTGAGCGTAATCCCGCACCCGGCGAAGAAGACGGTTCGCGATGCGCGGTGTCCCGCGCGAGCGGCGCGCGATCTCAGTGATTCCATCGTCCTCTCTGGGCACGCCTAAGATGGATGCGGATCGCTTGAGAATTTGTGCCAACGCTTGCGGTGTATAGAAATCCAAGCGAAAAATGGCGCCGAAGCGATCGCGCAATGGAGACGTTAGTAATCCCGATCGCGTGGTGGCTCCAATCAGAGTGAAACGTTTGAGGTCGAGCTTAATCGATCGCGCTGCGGGCCCCTGTCCAATCATGAGATCGATCTGATGGTCCTCCATGGCGGGGTAAAGCACCTCTTCCACGACATGGTTGAGGCGATGGATCTCGTCGATGAAAAGAATATCTCGTTCTTCCAGGTTGGTGAGCAGGGCCGCGAGGTCGCCGGGCCTTTCGATGACCGGCCCGGAAGTGGCCTTGATATTGACGCCCATTTCCCGCGCGATGATATAGGCGAGGGATGTTTTTCCTAAGCCCGGCGGGCCATGAAACAGGAGATGATCCAGCACGTCGTCTCGGCCCCGAGCCGCAGCGATCGCCACCCTTAAATTTTCTTTGACCTGCTCCTGGCCGATATATTCGTCAAAACCTCGGGGGCGCAAATTGATCTCATAGTTGAGATCGTCGTCCACCGTTTTGGCGGATACAGATCGCGAATCGGTCATCGCGGCCTCTTAGTCAATCGATTGGCCATGCTCAAATCACCGGCTCATCCGCCGCAGCACTTCCTTGATCACGTCTTCCAGAGTCGCGGTTCCGGATTGAATCGTATCACGCACGTTTTTCTCCACCTCGGCCTGCCGGTAACCGAGGTTCACCAGCGCCGAAACTGCATCTTGCATGAGGTGCGAGCCGTGGTCGGGCGCGGCGGTTCCGGTTACTTGGGGCTGTAGCATCATGAACTTATCTCTCAGTTCGACGATCATTCTTTCCGCGAGCTTTTTTCCCACCCCTGGAATAGCAATAAGTCTGAGTTGATCTCCTGCCTTGATCGCTTGCGCCAGCTCCGCCGCGGGAATGCCCGAAAGGATATTCACCGCCAACTTCGGTCCGATGCCGGCAACCCCGTTTAAGAGCAAAAATACCTCTTTGTCCTGGGGTTCCTGAAAACCGAAAAGCTGCAACGCGTCTTCGCGGAGGTGCGTGTGAATATGAAGACTAACCGGCGCGCCGATTTCGGGTAGACGATAAAAGACCGTGAGCGGGATAAAAACGTGGTATCCAACTCCTCCAACATCGACAATGACTTCGCCTGGCACCTTGTGCGCTAGCGTCCCTCTGATGTGTGCAATCACGATTGGTCTTGGCTGGACGTCCGGCTGGGATCGTTATACGTGTCCCACAAGTCTTCTTATCGCAGCCGCCGTCCACCGGCGCCGGCGCGTCCCGGCATTCCACTGCAGTTCGGCTCCATCAACCAAGGATTGAAAACGTTGCCGGTGCAAATGACAGATTGCAGCCGCCAGCGCGTCGGAGGCATCGCACGCCATAACTCCGGAAAGCCGGAGGAGCGATGCCACCATCTTTTGCACCTGATCCTTGGTCGCCTGTCCGTAACCCACCACCGCAAGTTTGATTTCCGATGCGGCATATTCATGCACCGGGATGCCGGCATGAGCGGCAGCAAGAAGCGCCACCCCACGGGCCTGTCCGAGTTTGAGGGCGCTTTGTGCGTTACGCGCAAAAAAAACCCGCTCGAGGCTTAGACCGTCCGGCCGGTAAGACTTTATTGCCTCTTGAATACCCAAGTAAATGCAACTCAACCGATCTCCCTGCGCGCGCGCGTCGGCGCTGCCGATGGTGCCATGGCCCACGTGCGTGAGCGCGGTACCGCGAGCCTCAATGACACCCCATCCGGTAACCACACTTCCCGGATCGATGCCGATGATTCTCCACGCTGAGCTTTTGGGATGATGATTGTGTTGCCGCGAAAGCGTGGCCATCAACTAGCCTTTTCTATCAACTCGTCCGGAATATTGAAGTTTGCCGACACGCTTTGCACGTCATCGTGGTCCTCAAGCTCTTCGGTCAGTTTCAAAATTTGCTCGACATGTTTAGCATCCACATCCACGGTATTTTTGGGGACCATAGTAATCTGGGCGCTTGCCACCGGCACTTTTTCCTGCTCCAGCTTTTCTTTCACCTTCTCGAAATCATCGGGCTGAGTCACGATTTCAAAAATGTCGCCTTCCTCTTTGACATCTTCGCCGCCGGCGTCGAGCACCAACCCCACAAGCCGATCCTCGTCGATTTTGGCCTTCTCCACGGTAATCACTCCGCGCTTGTCAAACATCCAGGAGACACAACCAGTCTCGCCCAAGTTCCCGCCGTGCTTTGTGAAGAGCCGCCGTATTTCGGATACCGTACGATTCTTATTGTCTGTAAGCACTTGCGCCAAAATAGCGGCGCCACCGGGTCCATAACCCTCGTACTGAACCTCTTCGTAGGTCACTCCTTCTAGCTCGCCAGTCCCTTTCTTGATGGCACGGTCGATGTTTTCACCGGGCATGCTGTTGGCTCGCGCCGTTATCACGGCCGTGCGCAAGCGTGGGTTGGAATTGATGTCGCCGCCGCCCATGCGAGCGGCTACGGTAATTTCCTTGATGAACTTGGTAAAGAGCTTACCCTTGCGGGCATCTTTCGCGGCCTTTTTATGCTTGATCGTACTCCACTTAGAATGACCCGACATGACTCCAGTACCTCTTTGTGAATTATGGCTAAGCTACCACAAAGCCTCCCGAGGGTAAACGGGGAAAGTCGGCTTCCGCCAGCACGTTGTTTAGATTTGACGAAGTGGAAAAAACCGCGTACAGTGGCGTGACCTTTCAAGGAGATAATGCTCCGTCTCTTCTGGCGCGACGCTTAGCCATACCGACCAATTCTCGTGTAATTTCAAAGTCTTTCCTGCTCCGCTTATTGAGATCAACGATGGGTGTAGCTGAGGCGGGAAAAATGGGGGAGGAAATAGATGACCTTTAGCATCAGTGAACCTGTGGCTTTTGTCTGCTTTTTGGTTTATGGCAGCTTTTTTGAATGGACCTTGCACAAATATCTCATGCACCAACCACGATGGCTTTATCCTTTTCGCGCCCATGCTTTGGTACATCACGGTCTTTTTCGCACCGGCGATCGGTATTTTCTTTCCGATCCGAAAGTGATTCGCAAAGTTCGTTTCGCCTGGTGGCATGCGCCTTTCCTCATTCTTCTCCACGCCCCGGTTATTGTTTGGCTAGAAGAAACACTGGGCCTGAATATCCTAAAGGGAGCGCTGTCAGCCCTGATCCTCTATTATTTGCTTTATGAATATCTCCACTACTGTATGCATATTCCCAAGGGGCGACGTTTGGAAAGAACCTTTTGGTTCCGCTGGCTGGACTCCCATCATCACATGCATCACAAAAGGCACTTCAATAATCTCAACGTCGTTCTGCCCCTCGCCGATATACTCTTCGGAACTTTGATCCCCGCCAAGCAACACTTAGCCACGCCCAACCGCGAAGCGGGAGCAGAGCAAGTTAGCTTGCTGCTGTCAGCATCGTAAGACTCATCGCGGCCTATTTGGAAATTACTTTTTTATCGGCGACGGTTTCTGTATAATCAGAAATTCGATGACAACCGAAAAAACTTCACTACTGTGGATCGGGGAACTGCCAGTCATCCTACGGGTCATTATTTTGTGCTCGTCGGTAGCAGCCTGTTCTGTGCCGCCGTCGCAGGTTCGTCTTCCGCTCTCCGGTGACGAGCCCGTGACGCAAACCGGCATTGCTTCGTGGTATGGTCCGGGCTTTCACGGAAAGGCCACTGCCAGTGGCGCAATCTATGATCAGAACGATCTCACGGCGGCGCACCAGACGCTGCCCCTTGGCACCCGCGTCATGGTGACCAATCTGGAGAACGGCCGGTCAGCGGAGCTGGTGATTAACGACCGCGGTCCCTTTGCCAAGGGAAGAATCATCGACCTGTCATATGCCGCCGGCGAATCGCTGGGAATGATCGGTCCCGGCACCATTCCTGTCCGCCTCGAAGTCATTGAGAGCCCCCAACGGATTCGCTTCATTCGCGCCTCCCTCGACTACACGCTGCAAGTAGGATCCTTCACGCAGCTAGAAAACGCCCAAAGCCTACGCGACCGCTTGTCTAAGTCTTATTCGGACGTGACCATCATTCCTCTCCAGGCGAAGGACGCGACCTACTACCGCGTTCAGCTCGGAAACTTCTCCAATCGCTCGGCCGCCGAGGAGCGGGCGCGCCAACTGGCGCAAACAGGGTTCCCGGTCATTGTGATGGAGAAATAAGTGAATGCCTGGGAGCAACGAAAGTCTGATGATCGAAACTCTATTTCTCGATCCTGGGCCGCGCTGCTGATTTTTTTAAACTTGCTCGCCGCGTGTTCGTGGCGGAAGCCGGACGCGCCCATCCAACTGTCCTCGGATTCCTTTAGTGCCCTGAAGCAAAGAGTTGCATCGCTACGCGGGCTACCGTTCAAAAGCGATGTCTCCTATGACGCTAAAGTTTACACCGCCACTGAGAATTTTTCTGGCAAGAGCTTCGACGATGAATATGACGCCCAATCCGTCGCCCGACTATCGCAGGTTTATAAGCGCGTTGGGTTGCTACCGGATGGCACCGACTTAGCGAAGGCCCTGGCCGATTTCCGCCGTCTGCAGCGCCTCCCGTACTATGATAGCGGCAGAGAGACGATCGTATTGGCGCCGGAGTCTATCAGGCTGGGCAAGGCGTTTACTGGAGACGACAGCCGGAACGCCCAAACCATACCTGTCGTGTTCGCCCTCGCCCAAGCGCTTCAGGAACAGACCTTCCAATGGCCCTCGAAGCTTAAACTTATCCCCGCGAGAGACCGCAGGCTTGCTTTTCAGGCCGTGGCCCGCGGCGATATTGCGCTCACAGGCCTGGCTTATCTGAGAGGCGATCAGCCGGTCCAATGGCCGGCGGAGCGGCAGGCGATTACCAGACTAGCGAATGAACTGGACGCGATGGCCTCGGGCCTGCCAACCCTGCTGCGCGCAAAATTGGTTTTTCCCTACCGCGAGGGAAGCCAATTCGTTCAATGGGCGTATGAGGCCAGCGGCCTGAAGGGAATCAACGGCCTGTTCGCCAACCCGCCGCTCTCCACGGCCCAGGTGCTCCATCCGGAAAAATTTTATCTCCGGCGGCAAAATCCGCTGCGCATCATTGCTTGGGGGTTGATGCAGCAGATGAAAACGGCTGCCATCATCGAGCAGACCTTAGGCGAATACCTGACTCAGCTTATTCTCGCCTCGACTCTTTCACGCAGTGAGGCGGCTCGCATCGCTTCCGCTTGGACCGGCGATGATTTGTCCGCCTACGCGGATGGAGAGAGCATGATCACCTCCTGGATAAGCGCGTGGGAGAGCGAGATCGGCGCGCAGGAGTTCGCGCGCGCCTTCGAAACCGTGCTGGCGCGGCAGCGCAGGCTGCGCTTCGAAACAGCGGACAGGCAAAAAGACAATCTGAAGGCAGACCTTGGCAGCGGACGGTCAATGCTCCTCCAGGTCAGAGGGTCTGTGGTGCTGTTTCTCGATAGCGTTGCGTCGACGCGAACCTCTGAGTTAGCCGAACGAATTTGGCAGGACCTGGAAACCGGAGCCGAACCGACGACTCTCCCCTTCGAATCCGCTCAAAGTTGGCGTCAGTTCGCGTCAAGAAAACGATAACGCCCGGCTTCGTTTTTCACCCGGCCTTCCTTCATCAATTTCTCCAGGTGGGCTTGTACGGAAAACTCCGCGACTCTTAACAAAGGTGGGGAAACATCTACATAGATCATTTGCGTAATAGCGCCGATGGTCTCACGACCGCGGCGCAGGGCGTCAACCACTTGCTTCTCACGCATGATCCGGTGCTCGATGTATTCCTTGATCTTCGCATCTGGTTTGCCGACCAATGGTCCGTGTCCCGGAAGGATCAAGCTGATGTTGAATTCAAGTAACCGCTCCAGCGAGCGCAAGTAATCGGTCATGTTACCGTCCGGCGGGCGAATCACCGCGGTCCCGTAACCTAAAATGTTGTCGCCGCTGAAAAGCACTTTGTCGCCAGACTCATAGAAACAGCAATGCCCTGACTCGTGCCCGGGTGTGTGCAGCACGTGCAACTCGCCGCCGCCGAACGAAATTCGGTCGTTGTCATCGTATTGGAAGTCTTCCCCGCCTAAGTAGCCCGCGCGCGAGCGATGAATGCCGAGCTTCGCGCCAGTGCGTTTCCTGAGCGCCAATGCTCCGCCGCAGTGATCGCTGTGAATGTGGGTCAAAAGAATTTTCTCGATTTTTTTGGCGCCCATCGCTTCGGCCTGTTCGATGATCCCGTCCATGTTCGAGTCCGCGCTCAGCGCCACATCGATAACCAAAACACGCTCTTTCCCCACGACATACTGGTTGGTCCCTTGCAGCGTCATAATGCCCGGATTGTTAGCGGTGAAATGACGAATGTGATTGGGCGTTGCCATAACGGGCTCCTCTGCGGCATGAACCAGAGACTGAAACGATTTGTTTACGCTAAAAAGAAACGCCAGCGTTCCTTTGCCAAAAATCGCCAGCGCTTCTCTCCGACTCAACAAGTTTCGATCCTAGTCAAATCAGTCCACCGCAAAAGGACGCAGAGTCCGCAAAACTTTATCAATGAGTTCTTTGCGTTGCTATGCGGTGGTAATCTTCTATTTCCCTGAAACTCAATCTTGCAGCAGTTGTCGCAGCACGTATTCGAGGATCCCTCCATGCCGATAGTAATCCAATTCCGCCGGCGTATCGATGCGGCAAATCGCCTGAAACTCTTTTGTCTTTCCGTCATCGCTTGTGGCCTTCACTGAAAGTTCTTTGCCGATCTTCAAGTTATCCGCGATGCCTGTGATGGTAAATTTCTCGTAGCCGGTAAGTCCCAGCGAATTCAGGTTTTCGCCCGGCTTGAACACCAACGGCAAGATTCCCATGCCGATCAAGTTGCTGCGGTGTATGCGTTCAAAACTTTCCGCGATCGCGGCTTTGATTCCAAGGAGGCGCGGGCCTTTGGCGGCCCAGTCCCGCGAGGAACCCGTTCCGTACTCCTTGCCCGCTATGACGATCAAGGGAACACCTTCTTTTTGATATTGCATCGCAGCGTCATAGATGGACGTCTGTTTTTTGTCCGGCAAGTGAACGGTCACGCCGCCTTCCGTTCCCGGCGCCAAAAAATTCTTTAACCGGACGTTGGCAAAAGTGCCGCGCATCATAACCTCATGGTTGCCGCGCCGCGCGCCGTACTGGTTGAAGTCCTTCGGCTGAA
>Ga0209684_1000013_pt1 | contig 30551 bp, 26 predicted proteins | sample PanSoiPlot6MoBio_FD_188322 | JGI IMG/M metagenome (GOLD analysis project Ga0209684, IMG submission 188322) | Tropical forest soil microbial communities from Panama analyzed to predict greenhouse gas emissions - Panama Soil Plot 6 MoBio (SPAdes)... | ecosystem: Environmental > Terrestrial > Soil...
TCGGTCTACCGGCGCTTTACAGCTCTCTTCATATCAGCTCCAAGTCGCTGCGAGAGCGGCGCGACTTGGTGCAAAAGATGGTTGCGGCTTTCGCCGAAGCAGTGCGTTTCGTCGAGGACAACCCCGATAAAGCCAAGGCTTCCGTCAGCAAGGTGCTGAGGCTCAAGGATGAAGATGCATTGCAAGCCTCGTATGACGCCTACGCCAAGAGATTGATTAACAGGCGTATGATCGTACCCGTCAACGCGGTTACAGAAGGCGTTGAGATCGTGCGCGAATCAGGAACCAAGGTAATCAAGAAGGCAACGGAGCTGCTTGACAATAGCTTCGCCGAAAATTTGGAAAAGAGCGGGTTTCTCAAAGAGGTTTGGGGAGGAAGGATGCCCTAGGAGTCCAGTGTCTCTCTGGTCTCGAGATTCGTGTTACAAAAAAACAACGCGTAGTCACTAATGTGATATGTTCGCTGGTTTTCTCTTTCCCTTCGACGGGGGAGGACTAAGATGGGGGCGATATGCTAAAACCGACCGGCCTGATTCGCGGCCACTATGAATGCCGCTCTTTCAAAGAAACGGTTCCTATTCTAACCAAGCTTTTGGCTTTCGATGTCGAGGCGGAAGCCAAAGGGGAGAAAGTCCTGAAACATCCGAATACAGGCTGGCGCCTGGTGATGCATGAGGGTGGACCTGACGCCCCGGTCAAGCCGATGCGCAATCATTATGGCGTGCGCGTCACGACCAACGAAGAAGTCGACCGCGCCACCGAGTATCTGGAAAAAAGCAAGGACGAGTTAAAAATCAAGATCATCAAGCCCAGGACTAACCATAACGCCTATTCGGTGCACTTTTATGAGCCGGGGGGCAACTATTGGGAAATCGAGTCCTATGAACATGCGGTGGAGGCCGGGATGGGGAAAACGACCAACCCGCATTGGACGACGCCGTTGTCTTTGGAAAGATTCGCGGACTGGGGTTATGTGCCCCAGGCTTTTACACATGGCACATTGGAAAACGACGATCTGGAAGCTTCCGAACGCTTCTACCGGGAGGTACTAGGTTTAGAGGTCGTGAAGCTCTGGCCGTCGTCGTGTTATGTGAAGCACCCCGCAACGCCTTGGTATGTCGTCTGCCTCCAGGCGCTGAAACAGAACCGCCAGCCTCTAACCAAATATCAACGCTTCACGCTTTCCGTCGCGTCATCGGACGCTGTACACGAGGCGCACCGCTCTTTTCGCCTGCAGCGCGACCGATGGAGGATCACCAATCTCGTGGATATCAAAGAAGCCGCCGGCGAGACTTTCTTTGTGTTCAGCGACCTTAACTACAACTGGTGGGAGATCACCAGCGCGGAACAATAGCTGCGGAATTTACAAAGAAATTTTTTGCTGACAAGAATGCGGAAATTTATTCTTTTTTCCGGACCGGCGGCGGTCCTGTGCGTAATGTTTCTCGTTCTCCGCAGCGCCGAAGCGTTGAACAGTTCTATGACAACAGCATTGTCCAGGAGCTCATCGGCGAAGGATTCTTTGTTTCCTTGTGGGGGAAGAATCTCTGAGGATGCTTCATAGCGGGAGGGACAGCCGTCGAATGGCGCCCGTTCATGAACCTCCCTTTGCGTGAAAGGCGGAAGAAAAATTCTGCGAAGTTGTTTGTAGGTTAATAGTTGACAGAGAGGAAATGTATGAGAAAGCAATGTATCGGGAACACGTTGATTTTGATCTTGGTATTCTCTCTTGATTCTGGCTTTGCTCAGGACAAAAAAATAGACAAGTTCAGGGTCGGAGGCGGCTCCGCGTCCGCCACACAGATGTCGCTCTGGCTTGCCAAGGAAGGAAATTACTACGAGAAGAACGGGCTCAGCGTCGAAGCGATAAGCATCCCAGGCAGCTCGCTGGCTTTGCAGGCGATGCTTGCCGGTGATTTGCCGATCATTCAGTTGGGCGGCGCCGCATCGATCCAGGCCAACTTTTCCGGGGCTGACTCGGTCATTGTCGCCACCATCGTGCGCAAATTTCTTTTCTGGATTTTTGCCAAGCCAGATATCCAGCGGATGGAAGATTTGAAAGGCAAAGTATTTGGCACCACCCGCTTCGGAACGCTATCCGATCTGGCTGCGCGGTTTGCGTTGCGGGCGCATGGCATTGATCCGGAAAGAGACATCACGATGGTTCAGACCGGCGGTCCGTCGGAAGCGATTACTGCAATGGTCGGAGGAAAGATTCAGGCGGCGGCTTTGAGTCCTCCGGCAACTCTGGCCGCCCGGAAATTCAAACTCAAAGAGATCTTGGATATGTCGAAATTGGAAGCCGAGTATCACATCAATGGGGTAGTGACTACCCGAAGGTTTTTACGAACACAAGAAGAAACCGTCCGCCGTTTTCTAAAAGCGTACGTTGAAGGGGCGGCCCGCGGTCAAAAAGATAAAAGCTTTGCACTCAGGGTCATGAGCAAATATTTCAGGACCGACGATAAGGAAATTCTCGAAGAAAGTTATGAGACGACGATCAAATCCAATTTCGCCATTCCGCCTTATCCATCGATTCCGGGAATCGCTAGCTTGATTCAAGGACTGGAGCAGACCAATCCCAAAGCGAAAGGCGCCAAGCCGCAAGACTTTGCCGACAGCCGGTTGATGAAGGAGCTGGAGCAAAGCAGGTTTATAAAGTCAGTTTTATCGGAGCGCTGAACTCATATTCGTTCAAGCGGTTCAAACCGTTCAAGCTGTTCAAGTCGTCAGGCAGGAGAGCAAGCTAAAGGACGATGGAGTCTCCCTGTCAACTCATTTGGAAATGTAACCCTGAGAGCAATCCTTGCATCATTTAGGATGTAACCCTACGCAGGGGCAGTTTTTTCTTTTTGGGATTTAGCATGGTACCGAGGAACTCAGAGATTTCCTGGAGTGCTTGTCGTTCGGCGCGAGTTAAGGGTTCGGGGCTTGGTTGTGGGGCGGGTTAGGAGAGATGCGACGGTTAGCCATGAGGTAAATGGGCTCAAGCTTTTGCTCGATGCTTTTAGCCAGGGCAAAGGGTCGATGGACTCGCGGAGGTTTTTAAGCTTGTGGATTTTGAGGGGATCGGCTTGGAAGCAATGTAAGAGTCGATCAAGCGGAGTGCAGGGTTGATCATAGCGGCGTTTGAGTTTAGAGCCGATGCGAGTTTTTTCTAACAGCTTCATGGAAGGCAGAAACAGGTTTTGCAAGATTCTCAATTCGTTTTGGGTAAAGATCGTTCATGGCCTCAAGAGCCGGTGGGGAGTCATAGCGTTCATAGCCAAAGATTTTGCGCACATGGGTCCAGTTTTTCTGTTCGATATGGGCGTTGTCGTCTTTTTTGTAAGGGCGTCCTCGAGTGAACTGGATTTGGTTTTGATCGCAGAAAGTCTTGAGGTGATAGTTGATAAACTCTGAGCCGTTATCGGAATCGATGCCCACAAGCTTAAAGGGCAAAGCCTGTTGGATGTCTTTCATGGCATCGAGTACACCGATTTGACTTTTACCCATGACCGCTCGGGTTTCCACCCACGTGGAGTGGATGTCGGTGACATTGAGCGAGTAAAGAAAGTCTCCCGAAGCCGAGTTGCCGGAGTGAGAGACCAGATCGATCTCGGTAAAGCCAGGACTCTGGACATTCCAGGAGTCGGTTTTGATGGGGATGTGGTGTTTGAGCAAGGTACCGGGTTTGGTGCGCCTGTAGAGGCGCTTTTGGAGTTGACGTTTTTTGACTCCCAAGCGTCGGTCGATGGTGGCCGGGCTGATCGTCAGCAGTTGCTTTTGTACTTGAGTCGAGAGGGTTAAGTGTTTGATGGCCCACGGCAGCCAAAGCGGCAACAGAGCTTTGAGCCTGGCCGAGCACGGATAGCCCGCGGCTTGCCAGATCGCCGTCAGAGCCCAGATCACTTTGGCCCCGTAGGTAGGGCGACGGCTTGGGAAGTGGGGGTGTTGGTCTTTTGCGGTGCTGGACCATTGAGTAGCCGAATCGCGTATTTGCGGTTGTAGCGGCAAATCTGACAGAATTCGTCGAGAATGCGAGATCTCAATGGCTTGGATGCTTTTCTGTATCGGAAGTAAATCGCTTTGAGGTAATCCCATTTGGACTTTCCACTCATGGAAACGTAACCCTCCCTGCTTGCTGGTAATCCCCAACACCCGTGGGTTACATTCCAAATGAGTCAACGATATCTCCTTCAGTTACATTTTAGATGATTCAATACGGTCTCTTCCCCCGTTCGACGGGGAAGATTAAGATGGGGGATTGTTGCATCACCGGCAGCAGCGCCCCCTTTCTAACTCTCCCCCGTCGGAACGGGGGCGAGAATTTATGACTATTGTCCGATCAGAGTGCGTAGAAATGCTGCGGGTTCGCGCGAGCGATTTTACTTTTTGCGCGAGGCGGTAGATCTTTCCTATCGAAAAACTCCTTGACCAGCGCCCGCAGATTGGTCTTTTGCGCCTCGTGAGGAAAATCCGAAGCCCACAGCAAACAATCGTCGCCTAAAAGTTCGATGTCGCGCTCCGTGGTGCTCTCTTCGCCGCACTGGAAGAAAAACTGTTTGCTGGCGAGCAGTTCACTTGGCAAACGCGGGCGCTCGCCCTGCGGTACTCGCTCTAACCTTTGTTCGATCTTGCTGATCAAAAACGGCGCCCAGCCACAGCCCGCTTCGAGGAAGCCGAGACGAAGTTTTTTGAGCTTGTTCATCACGCCGGCAAAAACGATGTTGGTAAACTGGCGCATCTGCGGGATCACGTGGGCCAGTGTCGCGACTTCGTTGGCCTGCAAAAAGCGGTCGTTGAGCGCGTGGCCCAAGGGGAGAGGCAAGCCCTCGGCCGGCAGAATGCCGCCAACCATGCCGTATGTTTTCACCGTTCGACGAAGTTCCTTCACCGCGGCGGACACATCCTGCATGGGCAGCAGGGCCATGCCGCGAAAACGGCAGTCCTGGGTGAGAAATTGCTCATGGAGAAAATCGTTGTAAGCGCGGCAGAGCTCGGCAGCATATTTAGGATTGCCGATCTGGCCGATATGCATAAATCGTGTGGGATAGAGCACGGTCAGTTCGATATTGCCTTCGTCGAGCTTACCTGCCCATTCGCGCTAGTCGGGCACGCGAAAGTCCTGATGGCGAAAGTCATTCGCCGGAATGGAGCGATGCCAGCCATGGTGCGGCACTAAAGGAAAATAGAGCATCGCCTCGCGGCGCGAGCGATAGCCGGCGGACATGTATTCCATGATTTGCTCATCGGTCTCGCGCACGTGGCCGTCAGAATCGATGATACGGGTGCCGTTTGCTTTGCGCTTGCCGTTCTGTTTCGCTTGACCATTCTTCATGAGCGTTCCCCCAGATCGTAAATCTTTTTTTTCATAAAGCGGCCGCTTTTGTCAACGATTTGAAAGGTTCCAATCGTTCAAGCGGTTCAAACCGTTCAAGCCGTCAGAGCTAAGGCTTCGGATTTCTTACCTCGATTCTCTCCGGCACGGCTTGAACGGTTTGAACGACTGGAACAGCTTGAACCTTCTCTCGTTGGTAGACTTTTCCCGCGCTGCACGTTAGAAAATTCTTTTGTGGGTTATTTAACTGAAAAGCTTTACAAACAAGTTCACCGATTCACGCAGGAGCGCGGCAGGTCGTATTTTTTTGCCGGTTCCGTGAAACGCATCGAGGGCGATGCTTGGGATGTCAATGCCAAAGTCCAGGGATCAAGTCTTTATGATGTCCGTATTGTTTCGGAGGACGAATTTCTCGACGTTAAATGCTCCTGCCCTTATTTTGAAAAGGAACTGGAGACGTGCAAGCACATTTGGGCGGTGTTTCTGGCGGCGGAGCGGGAAGGACTCCTGAAAGGTCCGGCAAACAGAAAGTCTTTGCAGCTTTTTGAAGCGCTAGGCGAGGGAGAAGACGACGGCGACGGCAGTGATCAACTTCTCAGCGATGTGCGTCGCCCATTCCCGCTCCAAACACCTGGGACGCCAGCCAAGCCGGCTCGATACGAATGGAAACGGGTCCTTCAAGCATTGCGAGCGAACATGGCGTCGCCGGAAAACCAGGCGGGAGAAGAGTCAACATCAGACCGGCAATACTTCTATCTTATCGATGCCGATCTTGCTTCCGACACGGACAATCTTGTGGTTGAGATTGCGCGACGTGAGCGCAAAATGAACGGCGCTTGGGGCAAGCTCAAAAGTCCGAAACTCTATGCCCGCGATGTTTCCCATATCCGCGATGGAATCGATCAGCGAATCATCGCAGTTCTTTTTGGCGCGCGGCAAGAGCTGACCTACGGGTATTCCCATTACTACGAATCCAATCCCGCGGGATTCACCATTCCGCAGACGCTTTGGGAAACGGTGCTTCCGCTTATGTGTGCGACCGGCCGCTGCTTTTTGCGCAAGTTCAACCGCTTTGACGAGCATACGCCGCTCCAGTGGGATGAAGGCGAGCCGTGGGAATTATTTCTTCACATAACCGCCGCGCCGAACGGCCAAGGCTATGAAGCGAATGCGAGCTTGCGTCGCGGCGAATCCGAAATGAACATTACAAAACCGGATTTGTTGCTGCCCGGGGGACTGGCGATCTACGACGGCCGCATCGCCCGGTTGAAGGACCATGGCGCTTTCGGCTGGATACCGTTCTTGCGATCACAAAGTACGGTTTCGTTTAGCAAAAAGGAAGGCGAAGCATTTTTAGAGGAATTTTTGCAATTGCCCCATCAACCACGATTGACGTTACCCGATGAACTCAAATTCAAAACTGTTCAAGGGCGCGCGAAACCGCGGCTGGTAATTAGGCGGCGACCGCATCAACCACTGGAGACAGCGCGGCGCTTGGAGGGCCATCTTTCTTTCTCCTATGGCAATACGCTGGTTCCGGCAACGAGTCCCAACCGGGCCATTTATCGAAAGGACCGCAAAGAATTAATAGTGCGTGATCTGGAGGCCGAAAATGCGGCGCGGCAGCGGCTTAAACAAGTCGGCTTTCGGCGCGCATTTTGGACGAAGGAAGAAAATGAAATCGCGCCAGCGCAGCTCCCTAAGGTGGTGCGCACGCTCACCCAGGAAGGCTGGCAAGTGGAAGCGGAGGGCAGTCTCTACCGCACCGGCAGCGCCATCAACATGGAAATCACTTCCGGCGTCGATTGGTTCGGCCTCGTAGGAGCAGCGACATTCGGGGACGCGGCAGTGCCGTTGCCACGGCTTTTACGCGCCATCAAACGTGGCGAGACTACGGTTCGCCTCGATGACGGCACCGTAGGAATAATTCCCGAAGAGTGGATGCAAAAATATGGTTTGCTGGCGGGCATGTCCGGCAATGAAAATGAGGATGACCGTCTACGTTTCACGCGCTCCCAGGCGGGACTGCTGGACGCATTGCTTGCGGCGGAACCTGCGGTGCGAGCCGACGAAGACTTCGAACGCGCGCGCACGGAGTTGCGCGGCTTCGCCGGTGTCCATGAAGCCGATACGGTGGCGACGTTTCGAGGCGAGCTGCGGGGTTATCAACGCGAGGGATTGGGCTGGCTTTATTTTCTCCAACGCTTCGGTTTTGGAGGTTGCCTGGCCGATGATATGGGGCTGGGAAAAACTATCCAAGTACTGGCTCTGCTCGAATCGCGCCGGCAATCGCGCGAGACCAAGCCAAACGATCCGGCGCGCCCATCGTTGATCGTAGTGCCGCGCTCATTGGTGTTTCACTGGAAAGCCGAAGCGGCGCGCTTTACGCCGGAATTACGCGTTCTTGATCACACGGGCGGCTTTCGATTAAAACCCGGCGATCATTTCGGCGACTATAACGCGGTGTTGACGACCTACGGCACGCTGCGGCGCGACGCGGTCGCTCTCAAAGATCAGCGCTTCGACTACTGCATTCTGGACGAAGCCCAGGCGATTAAGAACGCGGGCACACTCTCGGCCAAGGCGGCGCGCCTGATCAGGGCCGATCACCGTCTAGCTTTGAGCGGAACTCCCGTGCAGAATCATCTGGGCGAGTTGTGGAGTCTATTCGAATTTCTAAATCCAGGCATGCTTGGCAGCGCGTCGGTTTTTGGCAATATCGGGCGCAATCCCGATGCGCATACGCGCGGCGTGCTAGCGCGCGCATTGCGGCCGTTTATTTTGCGCCGCACCAAAGGTGAGGTAGCGCGGGAACTGCCGCCGAAAACCGAGCAAACGATTTATTGCGATCTCGACGGCAAAGAAAGAAAGTACTACAACGAACTGCGCGATTATTATCGCGCGCGCTTGCTGAAAGCAGGCGTAGACGAAGCATCGGGACAGTTCAAGATTCAGGTTCTCGAGGCGCTGTTGCGCCTGCGCCAGGCGGCCTGCCATTTCGGCCTGATCGACAAGAAAAAGGCGCAAGAGCCGAGCGCGAAAGTCGACACTTTGCTTGCGCAACTCGATCAAGTGCTCGAGGAAGAACACAAGGTTCTGGTTTTTTCGCAGTTCACGAGCCTGCTCGCCATCGTGCGCGGCCGCCTCGACGAAGCGAAAATTACGTACCTCTATTTAGACGGCAAAACACGGGACCGGCAGACGCCGGTCGAGCAGTTTCAAAACGACCCGAACATGAAGTTGTTCCTCATCAGCCTGAAGGCGGGAGGTCTCGGACTCAATCTCCATGCGGCTGAGTACGTTTATCTCCTCGACCCCTGGTGGAATCCAGCCGTCGAGTCCCAGGCCATCGATCGCGCGCACCGAATTGGCCAGACGCGCCAGGTTTTCGCCTATCGTTTAATCAGCCGCAATACAGTGGAAGAAAAGGTGCTGGCGCTGCAACAAACCAAAAGAGATCTAGCGGAGGCCATTATCACGGCAGACAACAGCGTGATGCGCAATCTAACGCGGGAAGATCTGGAGGTTCTACTTTCTTAATCTGAAAACCGTTCCAATTGTTGAAGCGGTTCCAGCCGTTCAAGCCGTCGGATTCAACGACGGATGCTGATTGCTATTCCGTCTGGCAGATAGGCGGTGAGCCAGCGCTTAGTGTCCAGAATACGCAGTCGGTATTGGGCGGTTTTATCGAGTCCTGGAAGATCGGGAGCATACTGGCCCAAGAACAAATTTGCCGAGATCAGTAAGCCGCCGTTCCGGAGCAGCCGTTCGGATTGTTCGAGAGCAATCAAAGACTCCGCCGGATCGGTGTCGAAGTAAACAAGATCGTAGCGACTTTTGAGCGTGCGCAAGACAGCTCCCGCTCGGCCCAAGAGAATCTTGATGCGCCGGCCGAGTTTCTCTGACACGAAATGCTCACGGGCGATTTTGGTGTGATCTTCGTTGCAGTCAATGGTTTCAAGAATGCCCCGGGGGCCTGCGCCGTAGGCAAGCCAAAGCCCGCTGTAGCCCAGACCGCAACCAACTTCGAGAAGCCGTTTGGGTCTCGTAGCAGCCGCAAGCGTCCCAAGTAAAGGCCCATTCGCGAAAGGATACACGTCATAACATCCGTGTTGCTCGCGATGCGGTTCATACTTCGCCGCGATGTGCGCGAAACGATCCGATGATTGAGTATACTTCTCGACCCACTTCTTGACCGCCGCTGCGGATTTCGGTTCGTTCAAAGGCATCGACATCCCTTGCTTCCTTGCGGTTTCACCCGGACAAATCGCCGCGCCTCGATTCGAGATATTCTTTAAGCGCCACCGCGTCGTTCTGTACTTCATCACGAGCGCCAAATACAAGCGTGACTGGTCCTTTGCGGACAACCTTTTCTAATTCTGCGAGTGCGTCATGATTTTCCTCAAGTTCGCGAAAATAGCGGTTACGGAATTCAGTCCATTTTGATGGATCATGGCCGAACCATTTGCGCAGTTCGGCGCTCGGCGCGATCTCTTTGAGCCAAAGGTCAATCCGGGCAGTCCTTTTCGATACGCCTCGCGGCCAGAGCCGATCGACCAGCACCCGGAAACCGTCGTCTTTTTTAGCCGGCTGGTAAGCTCTTTTGAGTTTGATCATCCTGCGATACCCTGGCGGCTCATTGATTATATCCGGCGCTTTATGGCTATTGCTCATTCCCAACTGTGCCGCCGCCAATGCCCACTGGCCCGCCAACTCTGCAATCTGTTTGTCAGCCCATTCCGCGCTTTATGGCATACGCGACCACGGGCTCGTCAATTCCTTTGAGCTGATATTCATGACGCTTCGGCGAGGGGAAATCAGCTCGAACGACATCATAAGCATCTTGAGTCAATAATATCTCTCCCGGTCCCGCTGCGTCTTGCAGCCGTGAGGCGATATTAATCGCATCGCCTACCAACGTGTAGTCATTGCAACTGGTCGACCCCAGTTTCGTTGTTAGCGCTTGACCCGTGGCGATTCCGATGCCCACGCCAAGGACAAATTCTTTTCCGGGCATTCCATTGATGCGTTTGATTCCGTCTTGAATGGCAAGTGCAGCGTTCACAGCGCGGGCCACGTGATCGCCGTGCTTAATGGGGACATTGAAAAATGCCATGGCGGCATCGCCCAGCAGGCGATCCACGATGCCATCATGCTCAATGATAGCTCTGGAAGTGATCTTAAAAAACTCTTCCGTGACTGGAGCCAGTTTTTCTATGCCTAACTCGTGCGTCAGGCGAGTATATTCCCGGCAATCGGCGAATAGCACAGTGACTTCAGAGAGACGGCCCGTCTCCCAGTGCAGCTCTCACCGGTTGCAGAGATTGGGGTTGGTATCGCTTCTGTGCACGCCCCGGAGCTTCCACACCCAACCCATGAACCCCGTAAAAGGCACGCCATCCGCTAGACACCTTGGCGATAATGAAGCAACAACGGACATCAAGCCCCCTTAGTAAGATCGCCGATTCTCTCTGTTAAGTTTTCTTCACACGCCGCCCAAGGCTTGTCAATTGGTTAGATTATGTTGGTTGACATTGGCGCATGCGTCCGGCTAAGCTCGATGGCAACGGCGGAAACGAAGGAGGCCACTCATGAGCTATGACGTGTTGATCAAAGGCGGCCGAATTTATGACGGCAGCGGACTGCCTTCTTATCTTGGCGACGTGGCGGTGAAAGATGGCCGCATTGTGGATACCGGACGCATCAGCGGCGAGGCCAAGCGGGTAATCAATGCCGATGGTCTCGCAGTGTCGCCAGGTTTCATCGACTTCCATACTCATCTCGACGCCCAACTGCTCTGGGATCCGCTGGCGACGTCGTCGTGTTACCACGGCGTGACGACGGTTATTCCCGGCAACTGTGCGTTGTCGCTGGCTCCGTGCAAGGAACCGGATCGTGAGACTATTCTCAAAAGCTTCGAGCGCGTGGAAGCCATCACGTTGCCCGCTTTAAAGTCCGGGGTGAAGTGGGGATTTACCACGTTCCCGCAATATCTCGACGCGTTACGTGGCCACTTGGGCGTCAACGTTGCGGCCCTGATGGGTCACTGCGCGCTGCGCCAATTTGTCATGGGCAACGCGTCCATTGAGCGCGCGGCGACGCCGGCGGAAATTCAGCAAATGAAAGAAGTGCTCAAGGCAGGCATGCGCGGCGGCGCCATTGGTTTTTCGACCAATCAGAATCCCGTTCATATGTATGCCGACGGCACTCCGATCCAGAGCCGCTTTGCCACCGATGAAGAGATCATCGAATTGGCATGCGCCCTCGGCGAAATTAATCAGGGCGCGGTACAGATCTCGCGAGGCTCCCTCGGTGTGTCGGTGCCGATACCGGAAAGCTTGAAACTGTTTGAGGAGATTTCATCGCGGTCGGGGCGTCCGGTGATCTGGCAGAGTATCGCGCAACGCTGGGACAAGCCCAACGAATGGCGCCAACTGTTGGACATGGCCAAAGAAACCATTGACCGGGGCGTGCAGTCTTATCCGTTATGCAATGCGCGCTTGTTCAACAACCGGCTGACCATGAAAAACGCCCAGGTGTTCGACGATCTGCCGACTTGGAAAGCGATTCTTTTTCTGCCGCTGGAAGAGCGCGTCAAAGCGATCAAAGATCCCGAGACGCGCCAAAAGATGCGCTATGAAGCGGTGGAAGAAAAGAAGTCGTCGCGTTTCTCGCGCCGCTGGGATCTGGTCTACTTAATCAATGCGGCGACGCCGGTCAATAAACATCTAGAGAAAAAGAGCGTGGCGGAGATCGCCAGGATTCGCGGCCAGGATATTATTGATGCGTTTCTCGATCTATCGCTCGAAGAGGGGTTGGACACGGAGTTTCAAACCTCCAGCACCAACGGCGACGAACAAGCCGTGGCGGAGATCATTCGCAGCCCCTACGTTCTCGTCGGTCAGTCCGATGCCGGTGCCCATTTGATTTACGACGCGGGCTTCGGCTATGCGACGCGCCTTTTAGGTTACTGGGTGCGCGAGAAAAAGATTATGAGTTTGGAAGAGGGCGTGCGCAAATTAACTTTCATGGTCGCGTCGATTTTCGGTCTGCGCGATCGTGGCTTGTTGCGCCAGGGGATGGCGGCGGACTTGTGTATCTTCGATCCGGCAATAATCCGCGAATGCGATCCGCATATGGTCAAAGACTTGCCGGGCAACGAAAAGCGCTACGTCCAGAAAGCCGTCGGCATCGAGATGACCATCGTCAACGGGCAAGTGCTGGTGGAGAAAGAAAACCACACTGGCGCGCTGCCTGGCGCAGTACTCGGTAGCGGAAACGGATCGGCGCTGCAAGCCGCAGCATAAGAGAAGAAAAAGATACCACCACAAAGAACGCATAGAAGGGATTTTGTAGGGGCGGGTTTCAAACCCGCCCCTACTTTGTGAACTTTGCGTTCATCGCGGTCAAAGGAGCAGCTCGAATATGTATTACGGCGCGCGGGGAATTGTTGGTTTGATCAAGCCTACTTACCGTCCAGGCTCCATGGAAAGCTTCATCAAGCTCATGCCTGAGGGCGTAGGATTTATACCATTTCACGCGGGTATCCGCGCAGGAAATGAAAAAGAGCTGCAGGAAGCACTGACGGTGGCTGAGAAGAAGGTGGCGCGGGCGGCGGAACTGGGCGCGGACGTGGTGATGATCATGGGGGCGCCGCCAACGATGGTTCGCGGCCATGGCGCGGACCGGGAGATCTCTGATCGGTTGACGAAAAAGTACGGCATCCCGGTGACAGTGGCGACTATAGCGCAAGTCGATGCATTTCGCGCCTTGGGAATGAAGAAACTTGTCGGAATTACCTACTTTCAGGACGACATGAACCAACGGTTCGCCAAGTTTCTCGAGGATGACGGATTCCAAGTCAAAGCCATGAAAGGCATCGAGGTGCCGTTCAAAGATGCCGGCAAACTTTCCCCCGAAGCGATCTACGGCTTCGCTAAGAAAGTTTTTCTCGACCATGGGCCGGTTGACGGCATCTACATGCTTGGCGCGGGGTGGCACAATCTGCCGGTGATCGAATTACTCGAGAAGGATCTCAAGACAACCGTCGTTTCCAGCATTCCCGCCCAGGTTTGGGCGACCAAGAAAATTCTTCAGTTGAATGAACCCGTAACCGGTTACGGTCGATTGCTTGCCGAGATGCCATGAAATACCGTCTCGGGTTTCGTGTCTCGGGTCCGGGGTTTACAACGCGACTTGTACCAATCTTTTTATGTGCTTTTTTGGTTGGCCCGTGTTTGACAGCGAACTCGAGCAGCGCTGCGGAGATGAAAGATCGCGCGGAGGCAGAAGGGAAATTGATGTTCTACGCCTCTTTCAACGCCGCCGATTCGAAGACGTTGACCGATGGATTCAAGCAGCTTTATCCAAAAATCGACGCCACTTTCTATCGCAGTACCGACGCGGGACTTATGGAAAGAATTCTCACCGAAAACCGCGCCGGCCAGGGCATCTGGGACGTCGCTATGATGACGAGCTTTTACGGGCATAATATGAAAAAGCGCGGGATCTTTGCGGTGTATGACTCGCCGGAGCGAAAATATTTTCGCGACGGTTATAAAGATCCCCAGGCGACCTGGACGTCCATCTATACGAATTATGGTGCCTTTGGTTACAATACGCGGACGGTTCCAAAGACAAGCGTGCCGAAATCTTACTCCGATCTTTTGAAGCCGGAATGGAAAGGCCAGATCGGCATGGACAGCCGACCTTACGAGTGGTTCGGCACGTTGATCAAAGCGATGGGCGACGAAAAGGGGATGAGTTTTATGCGCGAGCTGGCCAAGCAAGCGCAGCTTAGGGCAGGTCGGAATCTCGTCGCGCAGCTAGTTGCGGCGGGAGAATTCAAAGGCGGGCTGACCGGTTACTCCCAGACTTTCGAAACTTTGAAACCCGCGGGTGCCCCGGTTGATTGGGTTTATCTGAATCCAGTTTTCGCCAATATTCACCCCACCGGCATTTCTGCGAAGGCGCCGCATCCGAATGCGGCCAGGCTGTTCATTGACTTCGTGCTTTCCAAACGAGGGCAGGAACTGATTCGCGGCATGAGCCGAATTCCCGATCGGGTGGATACCCCGCCCGAGCAACCGCGTTTGATGGAAGGTATCAAACCCGCTTTCGCGCCCGCGGAAGTTCTGGATAATTTTGAACGCTACGCCAAGATGTTCGACGAAATTTTCGGTGCAAGGTAGATAAAAGCGCTGCATCGGGAGATTGTCGGACGAGTTACCGGAGGTAAGAATGGCACAGGACTTACGCAGCTATATCGATCTCATTCGAGAGCACAAACTGCTTCTCGATATAAAGAAGGAAGTTGATCCGCTGACAAATTTAGCGGGCATCGCCTATCGTGGAGAAAACGAGCTAGGCAAAGGGACGATGTTCCATAGTCTCAAAGGTTTTCCAGGCTGGACCGCTGTTAGCTACATGTGCGGAAGCCGGGAAAAAATGGCTTTGGGACTGGGGACGACCAAAGAAAAATCCCTGGTCGAACTGGGGGGCAGGATCAGCCGTGGTCTGATAAAGCCTAAGGCGGTGAAAGATGGGCCGGTCAAAGAAATTATCCTCAAAGGAGACCAGGCCGACTTGGGCAAGATTCCCATTCACGTTCATTCCGATAGCGATCGTGGCGTGCCATTCATCGGCTCGGCGATGCAGTTCGTCAAAGATCCGGAGACGGGCACACAGAACATTGCGCTGCAGCGGGATCACATCAAGGGAGCGCAAAAAATGGGCATCTTTGTCCATCCGAAACGGCATACCGACATATGCATGCAGAAATATTGGCAGGCGGGAAAGCCCATGCCCGTGGCGACGGTGATCGGCCATCATCCTGCATATTATATCGCCTCGACTTGGACCACGAGTTATGACACGGACGAAATCGATATCGCAGGAGCTTTGTTGCAGCAACCTGTGGAATTAGTGCGTTGTGAGACCAGCGACATAATGGTTCCCGCCGATGCCGAGATTGTCATTGAAGGTGAAGTGCCGCCCAACTACATGGAAGATGAAGGGCCGTTCTGCGAGCACGCCGGTATGACCCATGGCACGCTGCAGCAGCCGATCATCAACGTCAAATGCATCACCATGCGCAGGAACGCTATCTACTATGCGCTACAGGGCGGGCGGCCCATTTCTGAGTCGCAGCCCCTGGACGGTTTTCCAATGGAGCTAGTGCTTTATGCGCGCATCAAGGACGTCGGCGGGTTTATCGATGTCAAAGATGTCGTCGCGTTGCCCTACGCCGGTGGTAGCCACATCATCGTCGTACAGATGAACCCGCGCAAAGCGGGCGAAGTGCGCAGCATGTTGATGGCGCTGCTGTCCAGCCCCTATCTTCATCCCAAGATCGGGATCGCGGTGGACGAGGATATCGATCCGCATAATGCGCAATCGATCATGTATGCGATTTCGACCCGAGTAAATCCGAAATCAGATGTCTTCATCATTCCCGATACTCTTTGTCATACGGGGGACCTAACTGCCGAGAGGTTACCGGACGTCGGTGATCATATGGGTTTTTACCCCCGCATCGGTTCCAAGATGCTGATCGATGCCACCAAAGGCTCGTCACAGTTGACGCCGGAGTTGCGCGCCTATTTTGAGCCGGTGCGTCCGATGGGATTGGCAAATGTGAAGCTGGAAGATTTCTTGGCCTAGTGATGGTCTAGGGTCTCGGGTCTAGAGTTGAATGCGGAACGTGAGACTCAAAACGCGAGACGGACGTAATCGTCCATGAAAGTTGTCGTCCACGGATTAACTAAGGAGTTCATTACCGGCCAGGGAAAGACCCGGGCGCTGGGCGGTGTCGATCTGGAAGTGCGGGACCGAGAGTTCTTCGGTATCATCGGACCCACGGGCTGCGGCAAGACGACCCTGCTGCACATCATGGCTGGCCTGGAAGCAGCGACGAACGGATCGGTGGAGTTCATCGGCGAAAAGAGAACCAGATCAGTGGTTTCCATGGTATTTCAGGACGCGGCGCTCATGCCGTGGCGCACTGTCGAGGAAAACGTGCCGCTGGGTCCCGAGTTTCGTAAAGAACAACCGTCGGTCCTCAAGCGCGCGAGCCAATTTTTTCTCGAAATGGTTCGGCTGTTGGATTTTAGCGGCGCCCGGCCAGCGGAGCTCTCTGGCGGAATGAAGCAGAAAGTAGCCATTGCCCGGGCGCTGGCCAACGATCCAGAAGTTATCTTGATGGACGAGCCGTTCGCCAGCCTGGATGCGCAAACGCGTCTGCTCCTGCGCGAGGAGCTACTGCGCATCTGGGAACGCGACAAAAAAACCGTCATACTGGTCACTCATAATCTCGAAGAAGCGGTGATGCTTTGCGACCGCATCGCTGTCATGAGCGCGGCGCCGAGCGTGGTGAAAAGAGTCGTCGCTGTCGATGTTCCCCGGCCGCGTAATTTTAGAAGCATGCGCGATCCGGATTTCGGCCGTTGCATGGAACAAATTTGGGATTTGCTGCGCTACGAGGTCGACAAGGCTATGAAAGGGGTCCCCTCGTCGCAAATGACGGAACCGCAGAAAGACCGAAAATCTATATTTTCGTGGAGCGAGTAGCAAAGATTCTTGCATTTGAGTTGAGAAGCATTAATCTGGGAGACGGATATACTCCGGAGGGATTATGGGGAAAAATTTTCTTCTCGGGATGGAAGTGTTTTTGGGAATCTGCTTTCTCGTTTTCGTCGGCGCCTGCTCGACTGCGGATTCGACAGCTCGAAAAACGCAAGACTACACGCCCGCCCTCACGAATTCCGAAAGGCCGGACACTGAACGAGCGTTGGACGCGGCGCGCAAACCAAACGAAGTGCTAGCGTTCTATGGGGTCAAAACGGGCGACAAGGTAGCCGACATTTGGTCGGCCCGCGGCTATTACACGGCGATTCTTTCGCAGGTGGTCGGCCCGCAGGGCATCGTTTACTCGGCGAACCCAACTGCGCGGCCGGAATTTGCCGAACGTTGGAAGAAGCCGATGTATGCAAATGTCCGCGTTATCGATGGCCCCTTCGATAAGATCGCGCTACCGCAGGATGGATCTTTGGACTTTGTGATCATTCATCTCAATTACCATGACCTAACTCCTGACGTCCGGATACCGATGAACAAAAGAATCTTCGCTGCCCTAAAACGTGGCGGCATCTATGCGGTGGTAGATCATTCCGCCAAAGACGGTACTGGTAACGAAGCCACAAAGACCTTGCATCGTATCGACAAGCAGCTCGTAATTAAAGAAGTCACCGGCTCGGGCTTCACCCTCGCCAAAGAGGGAACTATGTTGCGCAAGCCTGAGGACACTCGGGATTTCAACGTGAACAAGGAACGCGACAAAGACGACCGCTTTGTTCTGGCGTTCCAAAAGCCATAAACAAATCGTTCCAGCCGTTCCAATCGTTCAAGCTGTTCAAACCCCTACCTTAAATCCTCCCCCGCGACGCGGGGGAGGATTTAAGGGCTTGAACTGAGCTCAGCGATTGAACGATCGGAACGGCTGGAACTTTTTTATCGCAGCGCTGGCACCACTTGGCCTGCTAGTAAGTTGATCGCTTCTTCGTAATCTGGCCCGAGCTTGGCGAAGGCAATGTGATCGTAACCAAACTTGCCTGCGGCACTGGCAAGCTCGATGATCTGGTCTCTGACTTCCTCAGGCGTACCCGCGGCATAGTATGTCTTCACCATATGTTCAGTTACGAGTTCCGAGGCTTCTTCAACCGTAGCTCCAGACTCGAACGCCTGTTTAAGCTGCAATACTTGCTCGCGCCGAACTCCCATCTTGGCGTATTCCTCCGGCGTAAAACCTAGGGCTTCCCACTGCAAGATGGAGTGAGCCACCTGGCGCTTGGGAAATTCGATGGCCTTGGCGCGGTCGCTGGAAATCGAAACGTTTAGCTCGCACGCTTTGCGCAGGCGTTTGCCGGGGTTCACGGCTCGCGCTGCCTGATCCGCGGTGGCCAGCATTCCCGAAAGCCTCCCGGCTCTGAGCATGGGTATGTAAGTCCCCGAGCTAAGCAACCCGTCCATCACGCGGCCACACATGCGGAGGGATTGCGGGCCGTTACCGCCGCCGTAGAATTTGAAGGATGCTCTCGGCTTGAACGCAAGGCGGAATTTTCCGCTGGGGTGGAGGTGGTAGAAATCGCATAGAAACGGATACTCAGAGTAAACAATTTCCTCCCCTGCAAGGGCGCGGCGCAAAAAACGCGTGGTTTCGCTCACCATCGCAATCGGTTTGAGCGGCTCGACGTGTTGGGGCGATTGACCCAAATCGCCGCGGGCGATGCCGACGCTGATTTCTCGTCCTTCACACAACTCGGAAAGAGCACCAAGAGAATCCGCAACATCCAGGGGGTTGTGAAAGTAAGGAACGATGATTGCTGTGCCAAGATGGACGGGAACGTGCGAGGCGATGGCGGTAAGCACCACCAACTGGCTGCGGTAACGAATGTTGTCGTTGACCCAGATGTGGTTGAATCCCTTGTCGGAGGCGAATCGAGCCAGTCGAACCAGTTCCGGCAAGGTGTAGTGATTCGCCAGATGGGTGACGAATTGAAGTCCGAGCTCGCCTGCGAAGATGGCCATCAAAATGGTTCCAGCCGTTCAAACCGTTCAAGCAGTTCAAATCGCGAAGGCGGCCGAGCCGTCACTCCGGCCGACTCGGCGAGAGCCGCAGCGCAGTCGGTGGTCAACCGTCTGCGGTCGTATTCATATCTCGTTAATTTTTCGGAGCTTAAGTTTCTTTCTTTTCGCCTGTTCAAGCGCGTAGTGCGCCACGGCGAGGTCTTCATCCGCGATGCCGTTGGATTGAAACAGGATTTTCTTGGGCCGGGGGTGGGGTCCGCCGGCCGCAACAATTTTTTCCAGCGGTACGATGCTGTCCCAACGGGTTATCCCGAATTCACAAGATGCGATAAGGTCGCCGCTATCTCCCTTCGCGGTGGGGACGTCGTCGGTGACAATCAGGCTCATTTGCCGGATCAGACTATTGGAAATTTCGTGCTTGGTGGCCTGGTTAGCGCCGATGGTGGCGACCAAGGCTTCGTCTTTGAGACTCACGCCGTTGGCCACCGGCGTGGTAGAGTCGGTGGAGACGACAAGAATATCCGATTCCGCTTCGGCTTCTTCGACGGACGCCGCTTCACGCCATTCGGCCTTCAGCGATTTGCTCATCTGCCGGACAAAGTCCTTACGTCGCTTAGGAGTCCGGCCAAATACCACCACGCGTTCAATCGGACAAGCATTCATAATGGCCTCCACTTGAAAAGTAGCTTGCCAGCCCGGCCCGATAATCCCAAGTGTTTTCGAAGGGTTAGGAGCGAGATACTTTGCCGCTACCCCGGTGGCCGCGCCGGTGCGGAGACTGCTAAGATAGCCCATGTCGATGATGGCTTGAATTTGGCCCGTGCGACCGTTGTACAGGGTCACAGTATTAGACGCACCCGCGTAAGCGCGCAGGCAGAGCAAATCCCAATCGCCTTGCCATGCGGCCATCATATTGAGTTGCCTGGCGCTGCTTTTCAGCCGGCGGCGTGGGAGGCTGCTAACTTTTCCGGCAGCGCGGTCGCGGAACATCTGATCCACGAGTTTGAGCGCCGTGGGCATGTCAACCAGCTTTTTGGTCTGCGCTTTGCTAACGATCAAGGCCATAATTCCACCTCCTCCAAGCCGTTCTATAGCGCAGGGAATTTTTTGGGGCAAGGTGGAGTATTCACAATCGACCTTCCCGAACGTCTAATGAAGGTAGCTATTGACGCTCTGTTCATTTGAGAACGTGTTTTATGAAACAGTGCCCGCAATGTTCCGCAGAATATAGCGATAACATTAGCTTTTGTCCAAAAGACGGCAAATCGCTGGTGGTGAAGGACACAACCAGGAAGCAGCTTTGTCCCTATTGCGCTAACAGCATCGAAGAAGACGCCACGAGTTGTCCGTATTGTAAGGCCGATCTCCTATCGCAGTTTGTCCCTCAATGGCTCAAGCGTGACGAATCATCATCGGAATCAAGGTCTCCCTTGGAGCGTAGGAAATTCCCAATACCGGGAAATTTTATCTGGATTGCCGTCGTGCTCGTCACAGGGTTGGCGGCTTTTTTTATCGGGGGGCGCCTACAACGCGCCCAGCTACTGCAGTTGTCGCAGGACAACGTAAAGGAACTCCAAGCAAAGGATCAAATGATTCAAAGTTTGGAAAAGCAACTCGATCAGACGCGGCAAGAGTCTAAGGAAAACTCCAACCAGCTTGCCGAGACGAAAGCCAAGCTCGAAGAAAGTCAGAAAAATCTCGCAACAGCACAGCAACACTTGGACAGCGCTAGGCGTGAAGCGGATCGGTTGAGCGCGAGCCAATCGCAAGCTAGAACCAGAACAATCTCACGTCCCGTGGAACCGCAGCCGCCGGCGCCCTCCCCACCTGCCGCGCCGAGAAGAGCCGCCGAATCCGGTGTATATGAGACAACGCGCGCGACGACGGTTTATGAAGATCCATCCCCGTCCTCGCGGGTTGTCTCTCAAGTAAGCAAAGGGACCAGGATCAATGTCGTAGGCTCTACCGGCGATTGGTTAGAAGTGCGGTCGAGGCGCGGCAATCCGCCGGGCTTTGTGCGATCGGATGATGCTCGGTTGGTGAGCAGAACGAACTAGTCGTTCTAGAGCGGATAGCTTCTGATTTCTGTTCGGACTTGTTGTAGCATGAGTTGATAAGCGCTGATGCCGAGACCCCTGGCTGTTCCTCCCGTTCTCTTGTCCCAGTTCCACCCCATTCCATTCATCCTTTAGTTAAGGTCGTTCGCCATTAGCTGTAGGCCTCAGTGATTCGCGTCTCGGGCCGCGTGTGATAACGCTTGACTTTACGAACCCAAGCTTCCTATGATCAAAACATAACTGGGAGGCTCTTATGAAGCCACGAACGATGTTGTTGGCTCTCGTCGTTCTGTTCTTTGAATCCGGTGCTGCTTGGGCTCGAGGGTTTGGTGGGTCGATGGGAGTTGGCCGCGGCTCGGGCATGGGGGGACGGACCACTATAGCCCACTCGAGCGGAGGCCAAATCCACCAGGGCCAGCAAATCATCAGTTCGAGGGGGCGGTTCATAAATCACTCTGTTGCCGCGTTCCGCACGGGGCGTATTGGGGGAGTCTTTGGCGCGTCGCGGTTTCCGATGCGGGTATCACCAGTGGCCGTAGCCCGTGTGCCTGTCTTCTTCCCGCACCGCTTTCCTTTTTTCGGGAATTCAGGAATTCTGCTTCTCGATGTGCCTTCGGTCGACGTCACAACGGAAACAACCCCGTTCGTACCGACCGAGGGCTGGCCCCAACCGCCCGCAAATGGCAGTCCACGCACCGATGCCCGTGTACGATCACCAGGTCAGTTGGCCCCTTTTGATCCAACGTCGCATGAAGTTGCCGATAGAATGCTCGCTCTGGCGGGAGTAAGGAAGGGCGACGTTGTCTATGATCTGGGTGCCGGGGATGGACGAATGGTAATCGCCGCAGCAAAAAGGTACGGCGTCAAGGCCGTGGGTTTTGAAATCGACCCGGGCTTGGTCAAGCTAGCGCGCGAAAACATCCGCAAACAGGGAGTCGAAAAGCTGGTGGAGATTCGCCAGCAGGATTTCATGAAGTCCGATCTTTCAGCCGCGACCATTGTGACTCTTTACCTATCCCAGGACGGCAATTTGGCGCTTCGGCCCCGTCTGATGAATCAACTGAAGCCGGGTGCGCGGGTGGTTTCTTACACTTTCGATATGGCAGACTGGGCGCCGAAAATCACGGAAGCCTACCGAGACGCAGCGGGCGACACGCATCTCTTATATTATTGGGAGATCTCGGCGCCGGAACTCTACGGCGACAACTCGCGTGGAAGAACCTCATTCCCCGATCAAAGCGGCTCATCGTAGCGTCTATCTCTTGTAGCGGCCGACTAATTCCGTTTCCTCTAACACGTGACCTTTCATCGCCTCCAGCAATTGCTGTTTGGTCGCACGCGGTTTTAGATTGGTCGGCGCATCCAACGCATAAAGTTTGAAGAAGTAACGGTGGGGCGAGCCCGGAGGCGGACACGGCCCGCTGTACCCCACCCGGCGAAAATCGTTTACGCCCTGCTTGGCGCCGTTCGCTAGCGTTTCGGTTTTCGCCGTCCCTTCCTTCAGTTCCTTTGTCTCGGCAGGTAAATCGTAAATCACCCAGTGGACCCAAGTTCCAGCCGGAGCATCCGGATCGTCGACGATGAGAGCGAAAGCTCTCGTACCTGCTGGCGCTTTTTCCCATCGGAGTAAGGGAGAAACATCTGCGGCGTCGCAGGTGTGCTTGCGGGGAACATCGGCGCCGGTTTGAAATGCTGAACTTTTGAGTTCCATAGAGCCGGCGGTTTTCGTTGTGGCGCCCTGGAAAACCGGCGTAGCTAATAACAGAAAGCAAGCCAAAAGGAAAAAATTCTCACGCCGCATAGAGCTTATCGATAAATCCGCTGTCGTCGATGGCTCGAAGATAATGGAGATCCCAGGGTTCCATGGGGCCGATATCTTTCATGGCCGGATCTTTACCGACATCGAGATCGTAGACGTTCTGAATGGCGCTCGCCAGCGGATAAGGTTTCTTCGACAGCAAACGGGCCCATTCGCGCTGCAAGTGCACGTAGTACTCTTCGTCCTCTAAACCGTAGCGCTGCGCGAGATTTTTCTTGAGAATCCATACCACTTTCTCAGGCTGCGTTTTGAAAAAATGCAGCGCTTCGATGAAGCCTTTTAGGAATGCGTCGACGGTTTCCGGATTCTCCTTGATATAATCGCTGGTGGCGAGGAGTGTTGTATTATGAATGACCGGACGGTCCGGCAGGGGCAGGATATGCAAGCCTTTCTTGATGCCATAAAGATCGAAAGGCATATCGACCAGGGCCCCTGCGGCCTTGCCGCCGGTGATTTCGTCGACGAATTCCAAAAATTTTCCCGAAGTGTCATCGATGACTTCAATGTTGATTTCGTTCGATTTGAGCCCGCAATCTTGCAAGACAGCGCGCAGGTTGCCTGATACGCAAGGCGCTTTGGAGTGGCAGACGATTTTCTTGCCTTTGAGATCTTCGACGGTTTTTATTTCCGGCAACACGACCAGGCGATCATCCCAGTTGTTCTGGGCTTGGGCTAGATACGTCAACCGTTTTTCGCCCTTGGCACGCTCTCTATAGGTTTCATGGTGGAGGCCGCTGAGAAAATCGATTTCTCCCGCCAATGCGAGCTTAGAGCGATGCGCCATCGTAGGGGCTTTCGCGCCGCCGACGATGTGAAGATCGATTTCGAAGCCGTATTTTTCCATCACCTTGGACTCTTTGAAAACAAAGAGAAAGGGCAGATGAGACGAATCACTGGCGAGCAGGTCTAGGGTGCGTAGCATAAGGCGTCCTCCTTTGGATTTTACGACTCTGTTCTTTTGAAAATTGGTCTTACTGCGTGCCGATTTCGCGCTGCACTTCTTTTAGAAGCGTCATGTCGTAGGCGATGGACACGGGCACGTTGGTTTTCTTGGTTTGTTGTTCAATGAAATTCCATTCGATGCTGAGATCTTCGTCGCTCAGGAGCCCGTTCTTGCTGAAGCCGGCCTTGGAAAGGTCCATGGTCCTCATGGCATCCTTTTCCGACAGGCGTCCCCAGTCCATCAGAATCCTTAATGTCTCCTGCGGATTGGTCTGGAGGAGTTGAAGGCTCCGGAGCGATGCTCTGATCGCTCTTTTGATGAGGTCGGGATCTCTTTTGATTCTTTCTTCGTGCGCGCCAAGACCGGCGATGGGATGGACGATTATTTCCGCCGTGTTCCCCAGGATGTGATAACCCCGGTTTTCTATCTGCACATTTGACGGAGGCGGCATCAAGCTGCCTTGCGCGAGATTTTTCTCCATGGCGGCGATACGCGCGGGCGTCGCGCCCAGCGCAAGCAGTTGGTATTCGCCTTTTTTCAGCCCCAAATGTTGTAGATGCTTTTCTGTTAGAATCGCCTGAGTATTGCCAAACGAGCTGACGGCGAATATTTTCCCCCTTAGATCAGCCGGTGAATTGATTTCCGGCCGCACCACCAATGAAAACAACGGACGCGAATTGAGGGCGGCCACTAGTTTAGTACCCAGCCCTTGCATCGCTCCATTGAGTACCGGAGAGATATTCAACGCGAAGTCGATGTGGCCATTGGCCAGCGCCACCGTCGCAACATTGCCGTTCATCTGAATCAGTTGAGGCTCCAGGCCTTCCTTGCGAAAAAAACCTTTTTCCACCGCCACCTTCACCGGAAACCAGGTCATGCTCACTGCCGAATACGAGAGGGTTATTTTTTTGCCGTCCGCCGCCAACGCAGGTGTGTCTAGCCAAACTGCGACTGCCAGCACCAAGAGGGCTTCGGTGAGTTCGCGGAAGCGCGCGTTCACTTTTTCGGCGTTTCAATCGGCAAGTCCACCCGGTCGCCCCATTCCTTCCACGATCCGATATAGTTGCGAACTTTTGGGAAGCCGATGAGTCTGAGGGCGACGTAGCTATGGGCGGCGCGGTAACCGCCCTGGCAGTAGGAGAGAACTTCTTTTTCCGGCGTGATGCCGGCTTTTCCATACATCGCTCGGAGTTCCGCGTCGGACTTGAACTTGCCACTGGCATCAAGGTTGTCGGTCCATTCGATGTGAATCGCGCCGGGTATAGCCCCGCCGCGAGCGGCTCGCACTTGCGTGCCGTGGTATTCGCCTTCGCTGCGCGTGTCCAAGATCGAGAACCCTTTCTTGTTCAGTGAATTGAGAACATCATCCGCCGTAGCGAGAACGTCGCGACGCTCGTTGGTTTTGAAATTTGCGGCTTTGGGCGCAATCGCTTCAGTGGTGACGAGAAAGCCAGCCGCCTTCCAGGCCCGAATGCCGCCGTCGAGCATGCGCGCACTAGGATGGCCGAAGTATTCCAAAAACCAAAGGCCGCGGGCGGCGCGCATGCCGGAGTTTTCTTCGTAGAAAACAACTTCTTTCGCTTCGTCGACGCCGCGCAATTCCAGAACATGATGGATCATGTACATGAAGGCCTTGAGCGGCGCTTCACGGGTATCGACGAGACTAAGCCCAAACAAATCGAAATGAACGGCGCCTGGGATATGCCCCTGAGTAAACTGTTCGGCAGGACGTACATCGACGATGCATAAATTCGCCGAGCCCAATTTCTGCTTTAACTCCTGTGGAGTTGTGAGTAACTTTTCACGGGTATATTCTTGTTTCATAGGTTCCCTATAGCACTAGTTAAAATGGCACTGCAAACCGCGCCCGCTGAGAATCATTCACAATCGTCATTCAGACTGCTCTCCGATTTTTCTTTTACCCTCTCCCTTGACGGGAGAGGGAAGGGTGAGGGTGATTGGCGAACCATATTTATCATATCGCTGATGTGCTGTTTCCTAGTGCTTTCCGGCTTTGCCTATCAACTCGCGTTGCCAGGACGAAAGCTTTCGCTTCCCGGCGACCACTACTCCCATCCTGATTTCAGGACTGAGTGGTGGTACTACACGGGGCACTTGGAAACCGAGAGCGGCAAACGTTACGGTTATCAGGTGACGTTTTTTCGTTTTGGTTTGCGAGACCGGCAAAAAGAGCTCAAAAATCCACCGCCATTCTCCGAACTCTACATGGCCCATTTTGCTTTATCGGATATCAATCAGAAAAAATTTCTCTTCCGCGAACGCATCAACCGCGGTTATGACAATAAGGCAGGGGCTGCGACCGATCGTTACCTGGTGTGGAACGAAGACTGGAAAGTGGAGGAGAATGAAAGAACTCATGTCATACAAGTGAATGACCGCGGAACGAGTCTGAAACTCAGGCTTTTATCCCTTAAACCACCGGTATTTCACGGCCAAAACGGCCTTAGCCAAAAAGGCGAGGGCGACGGGAGAGCCTCCTATTACTATTCGCTGACGCGGATGCAAACCGAGGGGGAAATCGTCGTCGGCGGCAAAAAAGAAAAAGTGCGCGGATTGAGCTGGATGGATCATGAGTTCGGCAGCAATCAGCTAAGGGAAGATCAAGTCGGGTGGGATTGGTTCAGCATTCAGCTCGACAACAACACGGAGGTTATGCTCTATCTTATTCGTCGCAAGGACGGATCGCCGGATCCATATTCAAGCGGCACGCTCATAAAGGCGGACGGGACAACGAAACATCTCAAGCTCCAAGATTTCCAAATTGGAATATTGGAAAGGTGGAAAAGTGTTAAGAGCGGAGCGAATTACCCCATGAAATGGAACGTGGCCGTCCCTTCGGAAGATATCGAGTTGGAAATCGTGCCGGCATTTCGCGACCAGGAGCTGATCACCAATCGAAGCACGAGGGTGACATACTGGGAAGGGGCGGTGCAGATTGGCGGCACCGTACGAAACAAGTCCATTTTCGGTTCCGGGTACGTTGAGATGACTGGGTATGCGGGAAAGTTAAACCTGTGACAGGCGCAAGCGCTGCGATAAACAGAAATAGTTAAGCCAGGAGTCTAAATCCGTATTGCTGAAAGTGTGGGTCAAAGGCAAATGCCTCTCCCAAGTGCAGGCGTTCCATAACTGCGAAGCTCGTGGCATCCGTATAGGAGAAAGTTTTGTCTGTGTAACGGTTGATAATTTCCCGTGCCCTTTCTTCATCTTGGGGATTAACGCGCTCAACAGGCCAGATTTGCTTAAAAAGCCAGTCGCGCGCCAGATCTGCTTCGAGACGGGAAAGAAGAAGCGCATGAGATTCTGCGACGACAAAGTTCGTCAGTAGAAGCGTTATCCCTCGGCGCGGCAGCGAACGGAGAATGTTAGCCGCCTTGCGGTGGTTGGAATCATCGCGATCTATGAGAGCATAGACGGCGCTGGTGTCCGCTAGGACGTGCGCCATCGTTTGCGCTCTCCTTCGGCGAAATAACGGTCATGTTGAGCGGAGACATCTTTTGTTCCGCTGGAAGTCTTGCCAATCAATGCTTCCACCTTGGACATCGTTTTCAGATTCCTATAGAAGCTCGCCATCAATGCCGGTGAGGCTGGGTGAGACTCCAAGCTCCGAGTTCCCTGCTCCGATGTCCGTCTCTACTTCGCTTACTGCTGGGCGCCGTTTATCTTGGTGGGAGATGGGAAATGATTCGGGTACTCCTTACAGAAGGCTAGATAACTTCCATCTTCATCACGTTTTGAATTCCTTGATTCCTCGTTATTGCTTTGTGCGGGAAAAGCTAGCAGAATTTCATTGTGCATATGACACTTGAAGGGAAAGTTCGAGAGGCTCTCAAAAAATTTGAGATTCTTCAGCAGGGCGATCGCGTGCTCGTCGCCGTGTCGGGCGGGCCGGATTCGATGGCGTTGCTTCATATTTTATATGCTTTGCGCACGGAGCTGGACCTAGAATTGGAGATTGCCCATTTGCAGCATGGCATTCGCGGTGAGGAGGCCCGGGAGGATTTGCGATTTGTTGTTCGGACGGCGGAGAAGTTGGGGCTGCCGGTTCACCTGAAGGAAACCAACCTGCAGCAAACGAAATCTGATGCCGGCGGGGGCAATCTCGAAGCTCTTGCTCGTGAAGAGCGGTATCGCTTCTTTGCTACGGTGGCTCGCGAGCGAAACATTGCAAAAGTCGCAACCGCTCATACGCAAGATGATCAAGCGGAAACCATGCTGATGTGGTTTTTGCGCGGGGCGGGAAGAAAAGGTTTGGGTGGAATGTCACCCACTACTCATCTCGAGCGTGGTCTCACCGTGATCCGTCCGCTTTTGGATGTATCGAAGTCGGAGGTTCTCGAATTTTTGCAAGAAAGACAAATCGCCTATCGTTTTGATCAGACCAATCAAGATACACAACTCCTGCGCAACTGGATTCGGCTCGCCCTGCTGCCCCAACTCAAAGAGCGGATCGATTCGCGTCTGTCAGTGAGATTGGCTCAGCAATCTCAAATCCTTCGCGATGAGGACGCGGTTCTGGAAGATCTGGCAGGGTTGGAACTCGATCAGATGCGGCGCGGGAACGGTTTAAATCGGGATTTACTTGTCAAACAAAATAAAGCCATGCAGCGGCGCATCCTGCGGCGCTGGATTGACGAGTGTCGGGGGCATCTACGCGGCATTGATTTTATGCACATGGAAGACATCTTAAATCTAATTTCCGTGGGAGCGCCTCAGGGGCGGCTGTCCGTTCCCGGCGGTTGGCAGTTAATCAAAGAATACGAAATAGTTAGATTGACAAAGTTAAGGGGAAACGTTAAGCGGATTTCTTATCGCTACGATTTTGCAATCGGAGCCAAACTAGATGTCAAAGAGGCCGGCGTGACGATTCACAGCGAACGGATCTCGGCGTCCAACTTTCGACGACCGGATAATCTCTTTCAGGCTGGGTTCGATGTCGCTGCGCTGCGGGACAAGTTAACGGTCCGAAATTTCCGTGATGGTGACCGGTTTCACCCTTTAGGACTAGCGGGGAACAAAAAGGTCAAGGAATTGTTTATTGAAAAGAGGATGCCGCTATCGGTTAGGTCAATCTGGCCGATTTTGTCCATGGGGGAGGAAATCCTATGGATTCCCGGATACGCACGAAGCGAATTGGGCAAGGTCGGGAAGCAAACAAAAGAAGCCTTATATCTCACGGCGGTTACGCGGTTCCCTTAAGTAGGCCCTTGCGTTATTGATTGAACTCTTAGCGTATGTTAAGCTTTTCAAGTTTTCTGAGCTAAGGAGGATTTGGTTGAGTCAATCGTCGAAGCATATCGCCCTCTGGCTAGTGCTAGCTCTGGTTTTTCTAGTCATTTTCAGTGTTTTCAGCAAACAGCATAGCCGCGAACCGGAAATCGTATTTAGCGAGTTCATGAGCTCCGTGGATCGCGGAGACGTGCAGGAAGTCGTGATCCAGGGCCACAGCATTCAGGGCAAGTATAAGAGCGGCGAGCGGTTTAGGACTTTCGCGCCCAATGACCCCGACCTCGTGAAGTCGTTGCGTGAGAAACGCGTCAAGATAGCGGCGAAACCCGAGGATGAGTCGCCCTGGTATATGGTGCTTCTACTCAACTGGTTTCCGATGCTGTTATTGATCGGCGTGTGGATTTTTTTCATGCGTCAGATGCAGGTGGGCGGCGGGAAAGCGATGTCGTTCGGAAAAAGCCGCGCTAAGTTGCTGACGGAAAATCAGCATCGCGTCACGTTCAGCGACGTGGCTGGCGTAGATGAAGCCAAAGATGATCTGCAAGAGATCATCGCGTTCTTAAAAGACCCGAAAAAATTCACCAAGCTTGGCGGTAGAATCCCCAAAGGGTGCTTGCTGGTGGGGCCTCCGGGAACCGGCAAAACCCTGTTGGCTCGAGCCATCGCCGGCGAGGCGGGAGTGCCGTTCTTCAGCATAAGCGGCTCGGACTTTGTCGAGATGTTCGTCGGCGTCGGCGCATCTCGTGTTCGCGATCTGTTCGTTCAGGGCAAAAAGAATGCGCCCTGCATTATTTTTATCGACGAGATCGACGCCGTGGGACGTCACCGCGGAGCCGGCCTAGGCGGCGGCCACGATGAGCGCGAACAGACTTTGAACCAGTTGCTGGTGGAAATGGACGGATTTGAAGCTAACGAAGGAGTGATTCTGATCGCTGCAACGAACCGGCCTGACGTTTTGGATCCTGCCTTGCTGCGGCCGGGGCGATTTGATCGCCGGGTAGTGGTGCCGCGTCCAGACATTAAAGGACGAGAGGGCATCTTGCAGGTGCACACGCGCAAGGTGCCGTTGGCGACTGATGTGGATGTGAGCGTGTTGGCGCGAGCGACGCCTGGTTTCGCCGGGGCGGACCTGGAAAATCTCGTGAACGAAGCGGCGCTCCTGGCGGCCCGTAGTAACAAGGACAAAGTCGATATGCTCGACTTTGAGCTGGCCAAAGATAAGGTCATGATGGGTGCGGAGCGGCGCAGCATGATCATTAGCGACGAGGAGAAACGGAACACAGCTTATCATGAAGCCGGACATGCATTGGTGGCAAAACTGCTACCCGGTGCTGATCCGATCCACAAAGTTACCATCATTCCCCGCGGCATGGCGTTGGGTCTTACGCAGCAACTGCCCATGGACGAAAAGCATACCTATCCCAGGGAATATCTTCTCAACAACCTGGTGATTCTCTTCGGCGGGCGCGTGGCGGAAGAACTCGTTCTCGAGCACATGACGACGGGCGCGGGCAACGACATAGAGAAAGCAACCGATCTGGCGCGGCGAATGGTATGCGAATGGGGAATGAGCGAAAA
>Ga0209684_1000014_pt1 | contig 30436 bp, 24 predicted proteins | sample PanSoiPlot6MoBio_FD_188322 | JGI IMG/M metagenome (GOLD analysis project Ga0209684, IMG submission 188322) | Tropical forest soil microbial communities from Panama analyzed to predict greenhouse gas emissions - Panama Soil Plot 6 MoBio (SPAdes)... | ecosystem: Environmental > Terrestrial > Soil...
ATGCGCGATGTTTGCAGCCTGCGCCCACTGCTCCGCGCCTGACGTCTAAGAAATCGGGGTGGGTAATTTACCCTAATTCCCTCGCGCCGCAATTGGCCAAGGTTCTTCATAATCCCGGATTCCGCAGTTGCCGGTGAAACAAAAGCGAGGCGCAAGCCTTCCGCCGCAACGGCAATGGGCCTCTGCCTCTAAGAAGAGTGGCGAGCAGCGTTGCGATGAGTTGAGTCGTCAAGCCGTTGAGGACGAGTGCCCCGTACCAAAAATGACTTTGAAACATCACGCTTCTGTGCCTTGCTACTCCAGGCTCACGCCTCGACTGCTTACGCCGTAACGTAAGTGCAGAATCCGGGATTAATTGTTACAGCGCGCGTCGCATCGCATTTTGCTCGTCTGAGCGATCTGCCCAGGTAAACGTTTCGTTGTCGCTACCCTGAAAAATTAGTTGATACTTAAACAACTCGCCTTGCAGTTTACACCAGGCGAGACTATAGGATTTCCTTAGCTCGATTACGTCGTGAGTATTTGAATGAGAACAGGAGACCTTGATTAATGAGACTGCCGCATAGGGATCCGATTCGTTTGGGTCCAACACCCTATGAAGTTTTTCAGGAGAAGGAAGGCATTCCTTCCGTCAAAGGGTTTTTTATTGAAGATCTGATGGACGTCGAGGTTAAACCGTGGGAGAGGATGGGCGCGTTGGGTTCGTATCTAAACCTCGGCGAGCAACAAGAGACGGACGCGTATATCTGTGAGCTACCGCCTGGAAGCCAGACGAAAGCGCAGCGGCATTTGTTTGAAACGCTTGTTTACATGCACAAAGGCCGTGGCGCGACGACGGTGTGGTTCGAAGAGTCTGCCAAGCAGACTTTCGAGTGGAGCGCGGGAGCGATCTTCGCCATTCCGCTGAACGTTTCCTATCAACACTTCAACGCTTCCAACGAGCCGGTGCGTTTTCTAGCCGGTACAAATGCGCCGCACGTGATCAATCTTTTCCACAACGACGATTTCATCTTCCGCAATCCTTTCCAGTTCCGCGATCGGTTTCGTCCCGAGCGCGAGTTCTTCCAGGAAAACAAACGTCTCACCGTGCGCTCTTGGGAAAGCAACTTGGTTCCCGACGTAAACGCATTCGCCCTGGATGACTATCCGATGAAAGGCAAAGGCGTACGCATCATGCGATTCGGTTTGGCAGGAACGACCTACGGCTGCCATATTCAGGAGTTTCCGGCAGGAAGCCGCAGCCTGTTTCATCGCCACGGCCCAGGTGCCATCGTCACCGTCACGCAGGGAGAAGGTTTCGCAATGGTGTGGCGCGAGGGTGAAAAACGGACACGTTTCGAGATCAAGCCAGGCTCTATTTATTCGCCCGGCGATCTCATGTATCACGGCCATTTCAATACCGGGCCCACGACGCTGCGCCACTTCGCGATGCGCGGTCGAAGCCCAAAGTACAGCCAAGACCGTTACCGCACAAAACTACATGAGATGATCCCACTCGATGAGGAGCCGCCGGAAATTCATCCGGCATATCTCGAGGAACTGAAACGCAAGGGAATCAAGGGCGAAGTTCAGTTAGTCGAAGAATAGGATTGTTTAAGGTTGGGAGAAGCTAAAGAAAAATTGGTTCCAATTGTTCAAACCGTTCAAGCTGTTCAAATCGTTTAGGGAAGAACGCTGAATGGAGTACCAAAGCAGCGCAAGTAGCACAAAGGGAAATTTGTGCCTCTCCCCTGTTTCGGGGAGAGTTCGTGCGGAAGCAAACGGCAACCAGAATCGAACGAAGAAATTTTTGCCGCAGCAAATAACGAAAGAACATATTCTGTACTGAGGAGAAGAAATGTCAGAACTCGCATACACCGATTTTCGGTCGTTTATAGAAGAAGCAAAGCGGATCAGTGACTACCGGGTGATCGAAGGCGCCGATTGGGATGGCGAAATCGGCGCGCTGGTTGAGTCCACGGCGGAGCTCGTGCCGCAGCCGCCGATGTTGCTCTTCGACAAGGTTAAAGGTTATCCGGCGGGCTTCCGGGTTTGCAGTCTTCCGTACGCAGCTTACAGGCGCGTGGCTCTGGCGCTGGGTCTTCCGACGGACAAACCGAAACTTGAAATTTTACGCATGGCGGCGCGCAAGGTGAAATCGGCGCAACCGATCGCGCCGAAAGAAGTCAGTACCTCGCCGCTGTTTGAGAACATATTGAAAAACGCCGACGTCGATCTGCTCAAGTTTCCAGCGCTACGTTTCCATGAGAACGATGGCGGCCGGTATTTCGGACCGGGCGGTGGATTAATCAATCGTGACCCTGATTCAGGTTCCGTAAACACAGGAACCTACCGGATGCAGCTTCACGACAGGAATACATTGGGTTTGTGGATGAGTCCCGGGCAAGACGGCCGGCAGATTTGCGCGAAGTATTGGGAGAAGGGCAAGAGCTGTCCTGTAGTCGCAACTTTCGGTCAGCATCCGTTGGTGTTTATGCCGTCGTACACGAAGTTTCCGTTTGGCTCCTCTGAAATGGAGGTCTCGGGTGGGCTCATCGGTAAACCGCTTGAAGTCTTGCGCGGACCCATCACCGGTCTGCCAATTCCCGCGTCTTCGGAAATCGCTATAGAAGGAGAAGTCCCACCGCCGTCGGAAGAAGCGCGCGATGAGGGACCGTTTGGCGAATGGCCGGGCTATTATTCCGGCGGAACTGTTGGCACCGGCGACAAGCAACCCATTGTTCGAGTGAAAGCGATTTATCACCGCAACGATCCGATCCTCGAAGATGAGGCGCCCCTCTGGCCGGGCGCAGTGAAAATGGATCTGCACATTTCAGCCGGAGTTTTGTGGGACCAGCTGGAAAGCGCCGGCATTCAAGACATCGTCGGGGTATATAACCACACGTCCTATCTGACGGTGGTCTCCATCCGACAGAAATACGCTGGTCATGCCAAGCAAGCCGGCCTCGCGGCGTTAAGTTGCGCGGCTGCTAATCGGAATGGCCGCTACGTCGTTGTCGTCGACGAAGACATCGATGTGACCAATGTCAAGGAAGTGCTGTGGGCGATGATGACACGGGTCGATCCGCCAACCAATATCGACATCATCGATGGATGCTGGAGCACACCGCTGGACCCGCGCATGCCGCCGGAGAAAAGGGAAAGCCGGGACCACACCAATGGCAGGGCAATTTTCTATGCCGTCCGGCCTTTCGCATGGCGGGACAAATATCCGAAGGTCAGCCGCTCCAGCCGCGAGCTGCGCAAAAAGACGATTGCGAAGTTCAAAGGGATTATTCCGTTTCCGGGAGTGTAAAGTGAAATGGAAGCTCGGCCCTCACCCTAACCCTCTCCCGCGAAGCGGGCTAGGGAACAAGATAATGCGTGGGATGTATTTATGATCACCAAAGAAGAAAACGAGCTCCTTACCCGGACCGATCCGGGAACTCCTTGCGGCGAACTTTTGCGGCGATACTGGCAGCCTGTCGCACTGGCCGAAGAATTGCCTGCGGGAGGGGCGCCCCTGAGTGTAAATATCTTGGGCGAAGAATTGGTTTTATTCCGCGACGACAAAGGGCGCGCGGGGCTCTTGGGAATTCACTGCTCCCATAGAGGCACGAATTTGAGCTACGGGCGAATTGAGAACGGTGGACTTCGTTGTCTGTATCACGGCTGGTTGTATGATGTTAACGGACGCTGTCTCGAACAGCCTGGCGAGCCTGGCGGTGGCGAGCATCGTGATTCCATTTGTCATCTTGCTTATCCGTGCAAGGAAACAGGTGGAGTCGTTTTCACCTATATGGGGCCGGGGGAGACTCCGTTGATGCCTAACTATGAATTTCTCAAAGCTGATCCCGATCATCTTTACGTTGCGAAGATTTTTCATGAGTGCAACTATCTCCAGGCCAACGAGGGAAACATCGATCCGGTTCATCTCTCTTATCTCCATCGCTTCCTCGAGAATCGAGAGGAACAGTATAGAGGGGTGCGGGGCGCCGACGAATCCCATTATAACCTTGTGGCGAGAAACATCGCTCCCACCATCGATGTGGAACTAACCGATTTCGGCGTGCGCATCTACACGGTTCGGAAACTAGCAGACAACAAAGCCTATCTGCGCGTCTCGTACTTTATCTTGCCCAACTTTAGCGCCTTTCCCGGCCAGACTGGAGGCGAGGGTTACTCGGTCAATTGGCATGTTCCCATCGACGACAGCCATCACTGGAAGTATACATTTGTCTTCAGCTCCGGACGGCCTCTCAAACAAGAGCTGCTCAACAGGGAACGCTCCGAGTTGCAGTCCTATAGATTGGTGCGCAACCAAGCCAATCGCTACTTGCAGGATCGGGAATCGATGAAGACCAAAACTTATGCAGGTATGGGTCATGGCTTTCAGGCCCACGATGCCTTTGCCACCGCGAGCCAGGGCACAATCCAGGATCGCACGGAAGAGCATCTCGTTTCCTCGGACAAAGCGATTGTTGCTGCGCGCAAGCTTCTGGAGAAAGCGATCAGAGATGTCCAAGAAGGACGTGAACCGCCCCATGTAGTCAGGTCACCGAGTGAAAACCGGTTCCCCCACTTGCTCGTGGTCTCAGATATGATTCCCGACACCAGCGACTGGAAGGAATACACCAAGAGGCTGGCCGTTGAAGCGAGGGCAAGACTCTGAGTCCAAAATTGCGCATGGGTATGGCAGGCCTCGGAGTCGCGAGCACGCAAATCCTGCCCGCGGTCTCTCGCTTACCTTACCTACAAATCACCGCCGCGGCCGATTTACGCGCGGACGCTTTGTCAAAATTCCGCAAGGAGTACGATGCCGCGGCATTTAGCAGCGTCGAGGAAATGTGCCGGAGTTCGGATGTCGACTTCATCTACATCGCGACGCCAAATCAGCTCCATGCGGAACACGCCATTACAGCGGCCACGCATAAAAAGCATGTCATTGTCGAAAAGCCCATGGCGATGTCGCTCGAAGAATGCGAAGCGATGAATGCAGCCGCCGAAAAATACGGTGTAAAGCTGCTTTGCGGTCACACACACAGCTTTGATCCACCGATTCGCAAAATCCGCGAGATCGTAAAGAGCGGCGAGCTGGGCAAGCTCTGCATGATCAACACGTGGAACTACAACGAATTCATGTACCGGCCGCGCATGAAACACGAGCTGGCGACGAGTCGAGGCGTGGTGTTAAATCAAGGTCCGCATCATGTGGACATTGTGCGCCTCATCGGCGGCGGCATGGCACGGAGCCTGCGTGCCATGACCGGCATCTGGGATAAGGCGCGCGGCTATGAAGGAAGCTATACGTGTTATCTTGAATTCGAGGACGGCACACCGGCGACGCTTGTCTATAGTGGCTATGGTTTTTTCGACACGGCGGAGTTGTTCAGCTGGGTTGGGGAAGGAGGACAATACCGGGAACCAGAAACGAACCTAAAAGTGAGAAGACGACTTCGAGAAGTGCGCAGCGCTGAAGATGAGGAGCGGCTCAAGGAGGGCATGCGTTTCGGCGGCCGGCGCGAAGGTGAATACAGCCATCTCTGGAGTGGCGAGCGAAAACAACCGTTCTTCGGATTTACGCTGGTGAGCTGCGAGAAAGGCGATATTCGCCAGACTCCGACGGGGCTGTTCATTTACGGAGAAAATGACAAGCGAGAAATCGATCTGCCGGTGGGCAGCCGGGGGCGCGAGGCGGAAATTGAAGAGCTCTACAATGCGGTGGTACATAAGCGTCCCGTCTTTCACGATGGCCGGTGGGGCGAGGCAACGCTGGAGGTGTGTCTAGCGATGCTCGAGTCGGCGAAGGAACGGAAAGAGATTTTACTCTCGCATCAGGTGCCGAGTCCGGAATAAAGCGAAGTCCAGAGTCTCGGGTCTCGCGTTTGACATTGACGATGCGGAGATTAACTCGCGCAAAATGAAATAGGTCAGAAAGGAGAGAGCCGCACGATGCTTACAACGGAAGAAAATGAGAAGCTGACGCGCGTGGGTCCGGGGACACCGGCGGGAGAACTGCTGCGCCGCTATTGGCACCCTGTTGCCATCGCAGCGGATCTTTCTGAGGAGAATCCTGTGAAGTTCGTCAGGATTCTTGGTGAAGACCTGGTGTTATTTAAAAGCAAGAGAGGAGAGGTGGGTCTTCTGGAAGATCGTTGTTCACACCGCGGCGCTTCACTTTCTTACGGCAGAGTCGAAGAACGCGGCATCGCATGCGCTTATCATGGCTGGCTGTATGATACGAAGGGCAATTGCCTGGAGACTCCGGCGGAACCGCCTGCGAGTAAATTTGCGCTCACCGTCAAACACACCGCCTATCCTGTGCAAAAGCTCGCGGGGCTTTACTGGGCCTATCTCGGGCCGGAACCCGTACCCGCGATACCAAAATACGATGTCTGGGCGCGCACCGACGGCTGGCACTGGCTGCGTGCGATGCCGCAGCTAGACTGCAACTGGCTGCAAGCGATGGAAAACTCTGTGGACACGGCGCATTTGCATATTCTTCATCAAGAGCTGGTCACCGACGGATTCAAAGTCACGAGCACAACGCGCGGCACCATCGACAACTTGGTTAAATATGAAATGGAAGAGTTCACCCACGGTATAATCAAGCGGCGCTATTTCAGAGATGGCAAGGTGGAAGAGCATCCGTTGCTCTTTCCCACCGTGCTGCGGCAGGCCAACCGCACGCAGATCCGCGTGCCCATCGACGATACCCATACCTATATCGTTTACGTACACTTCGTGCCGGATTCCGCCGAGCCGCGTCCAGCCAACGGCGAGGTGCCGGTCGTTTACCGCAAGCCTTTCAAAAATCCAGTCGGCGCGCGCCACCCGTTTACCAAATTTCGCCTTGATGAAGTCGATGCGCAAGATTTTATGGCATGGGAAACCCAGGGGCCGGTCCTCGACCGCACGCGCGAGAGGCTGGCGGGGTCGGATCGCGGCGTCGTCATGTACCGCCAGATGCTGGCACGGGAGATCAAAAAAGTGCAGCAGGGCGTCGATCCAATGAACGTTTTTCGCGATCCCAACCACGGGATTATCGATACCCGAATGGACAAGTCCGTGGAAGCCGGGAAAGCGGGATCCGTGCACTACCATGTTCCGCCGAAAACTTAGCGCGCTGCGCGCGCGGTTCAAAAGCATGTCCTGAGCCCGTCGAAGGGTTCAAGAGTTCAACGTTCAAGGTCTCCAGATGCGGCGGCCCAACCAGAGGGCCGTAAGTGGCAAAGACGAAAGTAGCGGTTCCAATCGTTCAAGCCCGTTCGTTTCATCGAGATTGGATTCGGAATAATTGGCCACGGTTGAGCTGGTTGGGGCACGTGAAAGTTCGTCATGCCCGTGCAAACGGGCATCCAGGTTTTGGGCGTCGGTCGTGAAGCAGAGCCTGGATTCCGCCCTTCGACGGCGCTCAGGACATGCTTTCGCAGGAAGGACAGATTAGAGAACAGTCAACTTGAGCCGATAATTGCCAGAGCGTCGGGGTAATTCATTGGCCGGCATGGCTGAGAAAAACGGGATGGTAGTCGTTATGCGCCTCAGCCTTTTGCTATTCGCGCTACTACAGAGCTTCGGTTTTTCCCACGCGGCCGAATCCAAGCCAGCGTGGCAAGTTGATTGGGAAAAAATCGTTGCTGCGGCAAAAAAAGAAGGCGAGGTGCGGTTGTGGGGCGATCAAGAGATCACACATCCTGACATCGTTGCCGCTTTTACCAAAGAATACCCTTTTATCAAACCTGTGACGGTGAGCGGCCGGGTCGGCGAGCTGATGCCGCGCATCATCGCTGAGCGCAGAGCGGGCAAATATCTGGCAGATCTATACAGCGGCGGTTTAGGAGGCAGATCCTTTTTCGATTTCCTCAAGGCTGGTGTCCTCGATCCAATCAAGCCGCTTCTGGTGTTGCCTGATGTCGTTGACCGATCAAAATGGCTTAACGGCGAACACTATTATGCCGACAGCGAAAAGCGGTTTGTATTCATGTATGAGGGCAGCGTGGCGGGCGTCGGTCTTCACTACAATACAAAGTTGGTCGATGTCAAGGAATTCAAATCGTACTGGGATCTTCTGAATCCAAAATGGAGGGGGAAGATACTTCTCTACGACAGAGTGGGTGTTGGCTCTCCCAGCGTGGTGAGATTTTACTATAACTCCCAACTAGGTCCCGATTTTCTCCGCCGGCTCTTGACCGAGATGGATCTCACCGTGTCACAGGACCGACGCCAGTCGAGTGATTGGTTAGCAGCAGGAAAATTTCCCATCTGCATGGATTGCGGCGATACGGATCGAGCGAAACAGCAAGGTTTGGCCGTTGACGAGTTTCCCCACGCCAACCTCAAAGAAGCGAGCTACGAAATCGGCACGAGTGGCAATAGCGGGCTGGCTTTGATCAATAACGCGCCCAATTCCAGTGCTGCGCGGCTTTTCATTAACTGGTTTCTCTCGCGTGAAGGTCAAACCGTGTGGCTGACGGTCATGAACACGAAGGTCTTGGAACCCTCGGATTCCATGAGAGTAGACATTCCCAAGGACAAAGTCTCAGCGCCGGCGCGACGCGAAGAGGGCAAAAAATATCGCGTCACAGGTTTTCTCGACCCCGATCCGGCGGAAAAATTGTTTCGCGAATGGTTGAGTAAAGAGAAACGGAAATAGTTGTTCAAATCGTTCAAACTGTTCAAGCCCCCTCCTTCATCCTCCCCCGCGTCGCGGGGGAGGAAAGAGGTGGGGTTTGACCTGCTTGACCTGCTTGAACGTTTGGAACCGTTTGAACGACCTGTGGAGGTTACGATGTCTGCCTCGCCTGATTACGAACCAATCGAGATCAACGCATTTTTCCGCTCACACACTCATTTGCCGCTTTGGGAAATCCTCGATAAGGCCGGCTTTTGGAAACAAGTCGGTATCAAAGTCAATTTTGAATTCTGCGATAGTTCGTCAGAGGCCGAAGCCGCGCTGTTTAGCGGGAAGATTGATCTAATTTCCGGCAATCATATCTCGCCCTATGCGTTGGTGGCGCAGGGAAAACCGATTGTATCGCTGGCCTCGCCGACAAATGGCGTCACTGATCGGTTGGTTTCGCGTGAACCGATTGCATCGTTGGCGGAAATTCGCGGCAAGCGGGTCATCGACACCACGATTCTGGATAGTGGCGGCGGCTACAACCACATCCGCGGCAACCACATGCTCTATATATTGGAGGCCGGATTGGAGCTGGGCGACGTGCACTGGGTTGAGATCACCGACAAGATGTCTGGCGAGTTTCGCGCTGGGCAGTACGAAGCGATGAAAGCCGGGGAGGGCGATGTCACGTTTGTCACCGGTGACACCCAAAGGTACGAGAAGGCCGGCTTCTCTGTACTGCAACTGCCGAGGCTACCGATGATCAATGGGCCGACGCTAACGACGACGATCTCAGCGCTCAATAAATATGACCGATTTGGCGAGCGACTGGTCTTGGCGCAGGTGTTGGGTATTCACTATGGGCGCACTCGAAAGGAAGAGACGGAAAAAATTCTCGAAGGGTTGAAGAAACGGGAACCTGAAGCCCGTAACATCTCGTACAACAGTGTTGCCAAACTGGCGGCGAAACCTTACCCAGATCATCAGGCGGTCGCGAACGCATATCGTCTCTGCTGCATGAAGGCGCCCGTGGCGAAAGAAATCAGCCCGTTGGCGATGTGGGACTTGCACTTCCTGCGGCAGTTGGATAACTCGGGATTCATCAACCAGCTCTACGACGGCCGATGATCACACGAGCGGCACCGGTGACGGGCAATCTCGTCGTACGAATCCGAACTTCTTCCCCCTCGACGGGGGAAGATTGAGATGGGGGTGCGAGTCGAAAATCAAGATCACCCCTTCCTCTGTCCTTCCCCGTCGGAGACTGTGTCGCAATAAGGCGACCGAGGGAAATGAACATGAAGCTATCCCACTTTGAATGTCGGGCGAAGCGAATTTAGGGATGACATCGTTGTTTTCGACCGAAATATGTTTGCAATTTTCCACCGTCCTCCGAGTTTTCGAATTGCGACACAGTAATTTATGTACCACTGGGTACAACACGGCGCATGAAAATGATAGCGTCGCATCGCCAAAGACCAATGACCGGCGGTCGACCTGACTGTAGAGCTTCGAGCCTGCACACAGTAGGACCCGAGTATTCCAAGGGAACACGGTCTGTGGCTACCCGCAGTGGGAAGCACGCATAAGAGAATCTTACGAAGACGAATACTCTTTTGGTCCTGGCACAAATATTTTTCGACTGGAGGTGAAGACAGTGCAAGTCATCTATGAGCGGTGCTGCGGACTCGATGTCCACAAGCGAACGATCACGGCCTGTGTGCTGAAGTGGTTGGGGGGTGATTGGAAAAAAGAGATTCGACAGTTTGGGACCATGACTCATGATCTGCTGGCGCTGTCGGATTGGCTGGTACGCGAAGGCTGCACGCACGTGGCGATGGAATCGACCGGAGTTTATTGGAAGCCGGTGTATAACATTTTGGAAGGGCAGTTTGAGTTGCTGGTGGTCAACGCGCAACATCTGAAAGCGGTGCCCGGTCGCAAAACCGATGTGCGCGATGCCGAGTGGATTGCGGAGTTGCTTGCGCATGGTTTGCTGCGGGGTAGTTTTGTACCCCCAGTGAGAGTACGTGAACTGCGTGAGTTGACTCGCTATCGGACTTCTCTGGTGTGCGATTGCGCCCGCACGATTAACCGACTGCAGAAGGTGCTGGAAGGGGCCAACCTCAAGTTGGCAAGTGTGGTGAGCGATATTCGCGGCGTCTCGGCACGGTTGATGCTGGAGGCGTTGGTGGCTGGCGAGAGAGATACCTCGCAACTTGCCAATTTGGCCAAGGGCCGACTCAAAGAAAAGCACGCGCAACTGGTAGAGGCGCTGTCGTGTCGTCTTCAACCCCATCAGAGCTTTCTGATCGCCGAGCATCTGGCGCAGATCGATTATCTGGAGGGAGCTATCGAACGGCTCAGCCGCCAGATTGAGGAGAAACTGCGCCCTTTTGAGCAAGAGATGGCCTGGCTCGATACCATTCCCGGAGTGAACCGGCGCACAGCAGAAGTGTTGTGGGCAGAAACTGGCGGGGACATGGCTCGCTTTGCTAGCGCCCGCCATTTGGCGTCGTGGGCGGGGATGTGTCCCGGAAACAACGAGTCGGCAGGTAAGCGGCGTACCGGCCGCACGCGCAAAGGCAGTCCTTGGTTGCGCCACTGCTTGATTGAAGCTGCACACGGCGCCGCGCACACTAAAAATAGGTATCTGAGCTCGCAATACCACCGCCTTGCTGCTCGCCGCGGCAAGAAGAAAGCTCAGGTGGCAGTGGGCCATTCGATCCTGGTGATCGCTTATCATTTGCTAACTCGCAAACAGCCTTATTCGGATCTGGGCGCTAACTACTTTGATGAACGTGATCGTCAAGCTGTAACAAAACGTTGCCTCAACCGGCTGCAAAAACTCGGTTTCAAAGTCACCTTGGAAAACGTGCAGATGGCTGCATGATTTGTTTTCATAAGAGTCTCTCGAGGGGAAGGATGGGAAAGGGGAAACTGCTCACGGGAATTTTAAGCTTCCTACTGCTTGCTTTTTCGCTTGCAACAGCTCACGCCGCCGAGTTTAAGACCAACTGGCAGGCGGACTGGGAGCAGACGGTTCAGGGAGCCAAAAAAGAGGGCAAGCTCTCGCTCTATCTCTATCAAGGGGAAGGCGAGCTTGGCGAAGTCGCGCAAACATTTCAAAAAAAATACCCGGAGATCAGCGTTACGACGGTGACCGGGCGGGGCAATCAGCTTGGTCCGAAAATTATGGCGGAGCGCCGGGCGGGAAAATTTCTCGCCGACGCTTACATCGCCGGACTGACGTCGACCTATGAGATCCTGTATCGCGGTAAAATATTGGACCCCGTCCGCGCCACTTTGATTCTTCCCGAGGTGCTGGACGAATCCAAGTGGTGGCAGGGGCAGCATCATTACATCGATCCAGAAAACAAATACATATTTGTTTTCGTCGGTAATGTCAGCCAGTATATTTCGTATCACACGAAATCGGTGGATCCCGTTGAGTTTCGCTCTTATTGGGATTTTCTCCAGCCGAAATGGAAAGGGAAAATCCTGTCGCGCGACCCCAAGATCTCGGGCAGCCAACGAATTGGCGTAAGAGGGTTTTATTACACGCCGGAGCTCGGGGCTGAATTTATTCGCCGTCTTTACGGCGAGATGGACGTCGTTGTGGCGCAGGAGTTGCGACAGACCACCGACTGGCTCGCCAACGGCAAATTCGCTATTTGCTTTTTCTGCTCGGAGATTTTGAAGGCGAAATCTCAGGGGTTGCCGGTGGATGAATTTCCCACTGCCCGCTGGAAGGAGAGTCGCGCCATCTCCGCCGGGAATGTCGGCTCGGTGGCTTTGCCGAGCCAGGCCCCTCATCCGCACGCCGCGCGCTTGTTTGTAAACTGGCTGCTTTCGCGGGAAGGGCAAATCGCTTTTCAACGGGCTGCCAATACGGCCACCAATTCGGAAGAGTCCATGAGAGTCGATATTCCAAAAGATATGATTTCCGCGGATGTGCGGCGGATTGACGGCGTCAAGTATTTTCTAGCCGACAGACCGGATTTTATGAATATGGCGCCGATTTATGAGGTTTTGGATAAAGCTCTGGCGCAATCAAAAAAGAGGTAACTTCGACTGATTCAATGCACCTGCCACGTGAGGGTAGAGACTGCCAATGGAACTACGCCTCAAAACTGGCGAGTTGAGGCGAAGGATTCATGACTCATCTTTTTTTGCAATTACGATTGATCGTCTTTTTTCCGGCGCTGCTAATGCTTGCCGCAACGAATCTCATTACGGGCGGCGTCCACGGCGCCGAGTCCAAACCAGCCTGGCAGCAGCAATGGGAAAAGACGCTCGAGACGGCGAAAAAGGAAGGTCAAGTCGCAGTCTACATCAGCGGTTATGAAGAAATACTGCCTGAGTTTCAGAAGGAGTACCCGGAGATCAAAGTCATGCCGACCACGGGCCGCGGCTCGCAGATCGGCCAGCGCTTGCTCGCCGAGCGGCGCGCGGAAAAATATCTTGCGGATGTGGTCAACGCGGGAGGCGTCACGACATACCAGCAACTATTTCCCGCCAAGGTTTTCGATCCGATCAAGCCGGCGTTGCTCTTGCCAGAGATCAACGACACTTCGAAATGGTATCAAGGCAAGCATCATTACTCCGATCCGGAGAATCTCTACATCTTCGACTACGTCGCCACGGCAACCTATGGCTCGATTAGCTACAATACCAAGTTAGTCCACCCAAAGGATTTCAAATCCTACTGGGATCTGCTCGCGCCTAAGTGGAAAGGAAAAATCATTTCACGCGACATTCGCGTTGCCGGCACCGGGTCGGGCAACGCGCGGCTGTTTTACTACCTGCCCGATGTCGGTCCGTCGTACATCAAAAAACTTTATGGCGAGATGGACGTGACGCTGTTTCGCGATTATCGCCAGGGCACCGACTGGCTCGCCGTGGGCAAAGCGGCGATCTGCTTTTTCTGCGAAGCGGATGTTTCCAAGGCGCAGGGCTTGCCCGTCGATACTTTCGGACCGGGTGTGTTCAAAGAAGGCGCGGGCCTGGTGAGTCAATACGGCACCCTTGGATTAGTCAATCGGGCGCCGCATCCAAATGCGGCGAAAGTCTTCATCAACTGGCTGCTCTCGCGCAAAGGGCAGATGACTCTGCAAAAAATCATGTTACCCACCGAAAATCCCGTCGACTCGCTGCGCATTGATATTCCCAAAGACGACGTGCCGGTGCTCCAACGGCGCGTCGACGGCGTGAAGTATTTAGATACGAGCCGGCCGGAATGGCAAGAGATGAAGCCGATTCTGGATGTGATGAATGAAGCACTGAAGACGGCGGGGAAGAATTAATCACGCTAATTGAGAATGCAGAATGGAGAGAACGCGGATCGGCATTTCGAGCGCCGAGCGGATTTCCGATGCCTTCCCCCTTGACGGGGGAAGGCAAGGATAGGGGCGCTCCGCACGCTACCGAAATAATTTGGCACCCCTTCCTCAGTCCTTCCCCGTCGAGGGGAAGGAGGTACCGTGATTGCGCAGGATATGCATAGAATGGTCTTACTGATAGTTCTGATTTTAACTATCGCCCAACAATCTTTCGCTGCTCAGGCGAACCCTCCTTGGCAGCGGGAGTGGGAAAAAACAGTAGAGGCCGCGCGCAAAGAAGGCCAGGTTACGGTCTACATGAGCGGTTACGAGGCGGTGCTGCCGGATTTTCAAGATGAGTATCCCGACATCAAGCTCGTGGCTGTCACTGTGCGCGGGAATCAACTAGGGCAGCGGCTGCTTGCCGAGCGGCGCGCCGAGAAATATCTCGCCGACGTCGTGAGCTCGGGTGCGAATCCCAACTATCAACAATTTTATCACGCCAAAGCGCTCGATCCGATCAAATCCGCGCTGATATTGCCCGAGGTCATCGATCAAACTAAGTGGTATCTCAAAAAGCACCAATACTCAGATCCTGAAGGCCAGTACGTATTCAACTATGTTGGTTCGGCGACTTACGGCGCGATCAACTACAACACCAAGCTGGTCGATGCCAAAGAGTTTAAGTCGTACTGGGATTTGCTGAATCCTAGGTGGAAAGGAAAAGTCGAGGCACGCGATATCAGAGAAGCTGGGCCCGGCGCGGGCAATACTCGCTTCTTCTATTATCACCCGGAGCTTGGACCATCTTTCATTAAACGCCTCTTCGGCGAAATGGATGTGACTTTGTTCCGGGATTTTCGCCAGGGTCCGGACTGGCTAGCAACGGGAAAGTACGCCCTGTGTTTTTTCTGCGACGTGGATGTCCTGAAGCAGCAGGGGTTGCCGGTGGAGACCTTCGGTCCCGGTGTCTTCAAAGAAGGAGGCGGGCTGGTTCAGCAGTTCGGCACAGTGTCACTAGTCAATCGCTCACCCCATCCCAATGCCGCAAAGGTTTTTATCAACTGGCTGTTATCGCGCAAAGGGCAGATTGCATTGCAGAAGAGAACGTCAACCGGCGAAAGTCCGGCGGATTCGTTGCGCGTCGACATTCCGAAAGATGATGTGCCCTACCTCAACCGTCGGCTCGAGGGAATCAAATACCTGGACACTGGCAAACCGGAATGGATTGAGATGAAACCGATCCTGGATGTAGTGAATGAGGCGCTGAAGAATGCTGGGAAAAGTTAGGTTACTAACTGAAGATTGAAGATAGAAGATGGTAGATGGTGAACAGCCAATGGCAAATGGCAACCGCAAAGCGGCCGCAGAGATCACCAGTCTGCAAGGCACTTCTCTTAGCACGTTGCTCTTTGCCCTTGCCTTCTTTAACGCTATGCTCTTGGCTGTTAGGGCGGCGAAAGCGCTGGCGAAGGTTGTTCGGATAACTAGCGGCGACCCGGTTGCTTTTGGTTTTGCCGTCAGCCTGGCTCAGCCGGGAGGAAATATAACCGGAGCCGGGAACTCTGTGCGAAACGGGTCGAACTGGACTCAAGGAAACCTTATCGCCGATACAGCGACTGGGTGTCCTATTTAATCCGACCAATTTCCATAGACGACCGGAACCTTCCGGCAATGGAGCAGGTAGCGAAGTTGATCAAGATAGGGCTTCAGCGATTCGAAGTGAGCAGAGCCGAAGAATTGAAAAACGTTTTTTCAGCGACGATCAAGCGACATGTTTGAGACATTCCAGATTCGTCGGACTCCGATATCGTCAAACAACAAAGAAATAAGTTTTTTGATCGGTTCTATTTACCGGGGAATCGCCGTCGTTTTTTGAATGTGTAGCGAATTACAACACTGTCTCGTCACTTGACGGACAAAAGCAGACATTCGAAAAACGAGAACTAAAATTTCTTCTCTCCTATTAAAGACTTACCGCAGTTAGGTCTTGGCATGCTTGCTGCTCTGTACGGGCAAGGGGAGGTAAAAATGAGAAAGAAGAGATTGCTTCTCTGGGCATTGCTTTTGGTCGTCTTAGCCTCAGAAGGATGCGCAACGATTCGCGGCATGGGGGAAGATATACAGAGTCTCGGGAGAGCCGTGAAAAGGGCAGTCTCCGGCGGATAGTGGCGAGACCCTGAAAGCAGTCGTTGATCCCGCTGTCGTTTTTGAAATCTATCCAGTAAATTCACGGACCCTTCTGATCTATATTTCTGCCTTTCCCAATTTAGCAGGCAGATTTTCCTCTTGTGATGCCAAGAGGTATCACCTCTGTGTGTATCCCCGAGCCTTCATGCAGTTATTGAAGACCTGGCTTTTGCCGCCAGCGCCGGCAAAGGCAGACTCACGCTCGCACTCGTACAAGTCGCGGTCACGATTTTTGTTGATCTGACTGTTGGTGTCGCTCAATCCTGACGACCGCTGGCTGGCACATCCTGCCAGTAACATCGCTGCAACGATTAGTGATCGAAACTTCATGCCCTTATTTTAGCAGGCTTGACTCTATGCGCGTTAATAGGTGCGCCACGCGTGAAGATCAAAGACATGACAGAATGACCGACAGATGGTCAAACGGCCCTGGGCACCATGGACGCGCACCCGCCGGTCGTGGACGGTATGTTGGGAGGTCTGTGTCTTCTGAGGGACAACGATCATAGGTCTCGCAGTGCAGTGTCCGGATAAAAAATATTTCGGCTCGATAAGAACGCCGGCGCCGGTATATGACCGCAAGCCTTCCCCTCAAGCGAATCAAAATGCCTACTTCCCTTGCAGCAAGAATGAGGCGCTCGCCTACCACTCTTCATCCACAAGTTGTGATTTTCATAGGCTCCGTTTTGTGGCATACCGTTGCGGTTAGGGGAAAGATGAATAAGAAACTCTTCTGCCTATCCACGGTTTTTTCTCGTCGCGGGTACATTCGTCGAGGTGCAGCCGTCAGGCAAAATTCCTCTTGTGGGCATTCTTTTTACCGGCGGCCGTCAGCAAGCCCATTTGCAATCACTCCAGCAAAGGTTACAGGAACGAGGCTACGTCGAGGGTAAAAATGTCAAGCTCGAATATAAATATGCCGATTCCGCCGACTGTGCTGGCACGGGCGGACAAGGTGATCAAATAAACAAGGCAAAAGTAAAAATGAAAAAGGCAAAAGTAAACAAAAGATTCGCTATCTGGTTACTGACAACTTTTTTTCTGGCAACTGTTTCTTTCGCCGCGGCGCAGCAGGCGACGAAAATCCCGCGAATAGGATTTCTCGAAGCTACCTCTTTCCCGACTATTTCAGCCCGCGTCGAGGCATTCCGCCAAGGGTTGCTAGAGCTTGGCTATGTGGAAGGGAAAAACATCCATATCGAGTACCGGTGGGCCGATGGAAAGTTCGATCGACTGCCCAATCTTGCATCTGAACTCGTAAGCTTGAAGGTAGACGTGATTGTTACGGGCGGCCCGACATCAATTCCGCCAGCGAAGAAAGCAACAGCTACGATCCCGATTGTGATGTCCTTTGATAGCGATCCTGTCGGTTCGGGGTTTGTCGCCAGCCTTGCCCACCCCGGAGGAAACATTACAGGCCTCTCGAGTCTTTCGCCGGAAATAAGCGGGAAGCAACTGGAGCTTCTGAAGGAGATCGTTCCCAGACTCTCGCGCGTGGTTGTCCTCGGTACGTCGACCCGACCGGGCCACGCACATGCATTAAGAGAGGTGGAAGTCGCCGCTGGGACACTCGCAGTGCAGCTTCAATACGTAGACGTACGAGATCCGAAGGATATTGAAACTGCATTCCGAGCCGCAAGCAAGGGGCGTGCTGAAGCGGTCCTCGCGCTGGGGAGCCCGGTTTTCATTCTCCAGCGAACCCAAATCGCAGACCTCGCGGTAAAGAACCGGTTGCCGGCGATATATGACAGGCGAGAATTTGTCGAGAATGGGGGGCTTTTGAGTTACGGTGTGAGCTTAATCGATTTGCACCGCCGCTCCGCCACTTACGTAGATAAAATCCTCAAAGGCGCAAAGCCTGCCGATTTGCCTGTCGAGCAGCCGACAAAGTTTGAATTCATCATCAATCTGAAAGCTGCGAAGCAGATCGGTTTGACGATTCCGCCGACTGTACTGGCGAGAGCGGACAAGGTGATCAAATGAACAATGCAAAAGTAAAAATGAAAAATAGAAGCACGAAGAAGGAAATCACTGGCCTTACGCTTTGCACTTTGCGCTTAGCTTTTTTTTCCGCTTTTAATCGCAAAATCCTAAATCGGAAGGCCGGGAGGATATTATGTTCAATGCCAAGGCTCTGTTGAAGGAGATCGGCAAAGAGTTGCAGCCCGTCACCGAACAGCTGCTTCACCATCCATACATCGAGGCTCTGGAGCAAGGGAAGTTGGGGCGGGAGAATCTTCGTCTTTTTGCAGGCGAGCAGTACGCCATCATTGGAAGCGATCTCAGAAGTGCCGCTCATCTGGTGGGCCGCTTCGGCGGCTCGCCCAGCCGTGATTTTTTTCTCGGCATCCTCCAAGGCGAGAAGGCAGCATGGGACGCCTTACTGACCTTTGCCTTTGGTTTAGGTCTTACCGCAGCCGACTTGCATGCCCACGAGCCTCTAGCAGGCGCTCACGCCTACACCTGCTACATGGCGTGGCTTGCGCTTTATGCCTCTGACGCCGAGATTGCTGCTGCCTATCTGATCAACTTTCCAGCGTGGGGTCAGAACTGCGGCCGGCTAAGCCGTATCTTGAAAGCGCGTTTCGGTCTAGGCGAGAAAGAGGTCGCTTTTTTCGATCTCTTTGCCTCCCCTCCGGCTACGTTTGAAGCGAGCGCCCTGAGCGTTATTCAGCAAGGGCTCGATCGCGGCGCCGAGCCGCGCCTGGTCCAACGCGCGGCTCGGTTGCTCCAGGCCTACGAGCTTATGTACTGGGATGCTCTCTACGGTACGTCTGGACAAGCTTAAAAACTCGAAACCTGTCCTGAGCGATGTCGAAGGATCCGAAATTCGAAACAATTTTCAAATGATCGAAAGGAAGAAAATTTCAAACAGGCTCGTTGCGGATTTGATTTTCAGATCTCGGATTTTAGTTCGAAGCGAGAAAAAACGCGGCTGTGACGGAGGACTATCATGGGAACAGACACGTCCATAGTTTACAAAGATTTGCGCGAGTATATCGCCGCTGTTGATCGACTTGGCGAGCTGCGGGTTGTAAACGGCGCGGATTGGGATTTGGAAGTTGGTGCGGTCACCGAAGTGGCGGCGCGAGCGACTAAACCCAAGGTTGTTTTGTTCGACAATATCAAGGGATACCCGAAAGGGTTTCGTGTTCTAACCAATGCGGTCTGCTCGGCGGCGACTACCGGTCTTGCCTTCGGCTTGAATCCGACCTTGAGCGGTATGGATATGATCAAGGCTTGGAAGCAAAAGCTTGGATCTTACAGGCCTCTCAAGCCGGTAGAAGTTGCGTACGGGCCGGTAACCGAAAACGTCGAAGGCGGTGACAAGGTCGACATGCTTAAGTTTCCCACGCCGCGCTGGCACGAGCACGATGGCGGCCGTTACATCGGCACCGGCTGCTTGGTTATCATGGAGGACCCGGACGAAAAATGGACCAACGTGGGAACTTACCGTGTTTGTGTTCACGATCGTGACACCTTGGGGATTTGGATCTCGCCCGGCAAACATGGGCGGCTGATTCGCGAAAAGTACTGGGCGAATAGAAAAAGTTGCCCTGTGGTTATCAGCTTTGGTCAGGACCCTGTTCTAACAAAAGTCGGTAGCTGGTACGAGCCCTGGGGTGTTTCCGAGCTAGAGATCGCCGGTTGGCTCCGCGATGAACCTGTTCAGGTCGTACGCGGCAAAGAAACCGGACTCCCTATCCCGGTCACGTCCGAGCTGGCTATCGAGGGATTCATTCTTCCGCCCCAAGTGGAGAGCAAGCAAGAAGGGCCATTCGGTGAATGGACCGGTTACTACGCTTCGGGTACGCGAAATGAGCCAGTGGTCAAAGTGAAAACTATCATGCATCGCAACGATCCGATTATCTTTGGGTCGCCGCCGGGTATCTCCGGCAAGTCCGTGCCGCTCAGCGCGGCCAACGTCTGGGTCACTCTGGAGAAGGCCGGAGTTACCGATGTCCAAGGGGTATGGGAGTATACGACGCGCTATATTACGGCGATTTCCATCAAGCAAAAGTACGGCGGACACGCAAAGCGCGCGGCCATGGCGATGTTAGGTTCCACCTATGGTTATCACCGCCGCTTCATCGTCATCGTGGATGATGATATCGATCCTTCTGATATCGACCAGGTACTTTGGGCTTTGGCGACGCGTTGTGATCCGGCCACAGCCATCAACGTTATTACCGAAGCTTGGAGCACGCCGCTCGATCCACGCATCACGCCGGACGCACGCGCCCAGCGGAACTTCACCAATTCCGTGGCCGTTATTAACGCCTGCCAGCCGTACCATTGGAAAGATGAATACGCCAAGACCTGCTACTTTCCGGAGGAGGTACGCAAGAAGACGTATGAGAAGTGGAAAGACGTACTGAGACTGGAGTAGTGGAATACTGGAGTGCTGGGATAATTCGCAAATTCGAATCTCGAAATCCGAAATTCGAAACAAATTCAAATGACCAAATTAGGTAAAAATTCAAAACGGGCTAACCTCCGGTTCAATGTTTTGGGCTTTCCGGATTTCAGAGTTTGTTTCGGATCCTTCGACACGGCTCAGGACAGGTTTCGATATTCGGATTTCGGATTTTGTTTTCTTGCCTGCTGGACTATGGCGGTGGCTGCAATGTTTCTGGTTGCTAGGCAGGCTGTTGCTGACTCATGGAAAGCGGACTGGGAACAAACCCTAGCGGCAGCCAGGAAAGAAGGCGAGGTCGCTTTTTACGGCAGCAACGGCTACGAGAAGGTCTTCGAAATATTCCAAAAGCGCTACCCGGAGATCAAAGTCAACGCGGTGACCGGTTTGCGAGGGAGCGAATACGGTCAACGGGTCATGACTGAGCGGCGAGCGGGCAAGTACCTCGTCGATCTTTTTATCGACGGTGTCGTCACTCCTATCCAGGTTTATCTCAAAGCGAATATCCTCGATCCGATTCGCCCAAACTTGATGCTTCCCGAAGTCGTGGATGAGTCTAAATGGTGGGAAGGAAAGCACCACTACGCGGATCCAGAAGGGCGATACATTTTTATCTTTCAAGGAAATGTGCACGGCGGCGAAAACGCTTACAACACGAAACTCGTGAACCCCAAGGAGATTAAATCCTACTGGGATTTTCTCGATCCTAAGTGGAAGGGAAAGATCGTTGCCTACGACGTCAACCGTGTAAGCAATGTCGCCCACTCGTTGAGATTTTTATATAATCACCCGAATCTCGGTCCCGAGTTTGTGCGCCGGTTTTTCAGCGAGATGGATATCACCTTTTCGCGCGACGACCGGCAGATGATCGATTGGCTGGCGGCGGGGAAGTTCCGCATCGCGTTTTTTGTGGGTGATATCGAAGACGCGGCAAAGCAAGGACTGCCGGTCAAGTTTTTTGAACCGGCGTCATTCAAGGAAGGCGCCTTTGTGGGGCCATCCCAAGGCGGCGTATGCCTGTTCAAGAACGCGCCGCATCCCAGCGCCGCTAAAATCGCCATCAATTGGTTGCTCTCCCAAGAAGGTCAGAACGCCTACCAAAATATTTTTGCGCAGCTTCACGACGTCCGGCAATCGATGCGCGAGGATATTCCTAAGGACATTATTCCGCCAAGCTATCGCCGAGTTAAGGGAGTAAAGTACATCTATTCGGGTCGCCCGGAATGGTTGGACATGGACGCAGTGACGAAGGTGATCAAGGAGGCGCAGCAGTCGGCCAGAAAATAGTGTAAAAAATGAAACAATTAAAAAATCTGCTCTGGGCAATTGCCGTTTTGGTGACTTGCGGATCTCGCGCCGCTATCGGAGCGCAGGCCGATAGTTGGAAAGCAGATTGGGATAAAAGCGTCCAAGCGGCCAAGAAAGAGGGTCTGCTGATTTTGTACGGTAGCGCCGATTTTGAAAATCTGTTCGTGGAGTTTACAAAAAAATATGAGATCAAAGTCACCGGAGTGTTTGGAAGGGGCGCCGACGTAGCTAAGAGGTTGATGTCGGAGCGGCGCGCGGAAAAATATATGGCTGATCTCTACGTTAACGGCATGACCACCGGCTACAACGTCTTCTACAAGGCCAAAGCGCTCGACCCGATTCCTCCAGTGCTAGTACTACCGGAGGTCACCGATACCTCAAAATGGTGGCAGGGTAGGCATCATTACGTCGATCCGGAGAATCAGTACCTGTTTAACATCAACGGGGAAACTCGGATCGTCGTTGGCTACAATACGAAGCAGGTTACTCCCACTGATATCAAATCCTATTGGGATCTCCTTAATCCCAAGTGGAAGGGCAAGATCGTTGCTTACGATCCCAATCTTGGCGGCTCGGGCGATGCCATGCGCTTTTTCTACCACACCAAAAGCCTCGGGCCGGAGTTTATCAAACGAATTCTCACGGAGATGGATATCGTGATCAGCAGCGATACGCGTCAGATGGGTGACTGGTTGGCGGGAGGGAAATTTGCAATTTCGATTTTCGCGCCAATCTCGCGCATGGATTTGGATGTTATGCAGATCCAAGGGTTGCCAGTCAGCTGGCTCGAGCCCGAGCATCTGAAAGAGGGAGCCTATATCACTGCCGGATCCGGCGGCGTGGCGCTGATCAACAAAGCGCCGCATCCAAATGCGGCAAAGGTTGCGCTGAACTGGTTGCTGTCCCGCGAGGGGCAAATCGCTTATCAAAGAATTTTCACGCAGGGAAACGACGGGCCGGACTCTCTACGCATCGATATACCGAAAGACAAAGTGCCGAGGGGCAACCGGAGACCGCAGGCGGACCCGAACCGTTACCCCTTTGTGGACCGCCCAGAGTGGATGGACCAAGAGCCGATCCGGAAGTTTGTCAAAGAGGTTCTCGAGCAGCGAAAACGGTGAAACGGCGATTCGATGAGCATGGCCAAGATTTTCTTCTGGCACGGCGCGATTCTTACCTCTTTCCCCTTGATGGGGGAAGATTAAGATGGGGGTGAAAAATGCGGCGTGATACGCAGATCCACTCACGGCAGCGTGCCCCCTCTTTCGTTCTCCCCCGTATAACGGGGGCGATGATCCGAGTTGGGACGGTTTCATTGCAAATGTTTGTCGCCGTCGTTGTTTTGACAGGTGCGTTGATCGCATCCGCCGGCGACGCACCACGTTGGCAGCTGGAGTGGCAGAAAACGATCGAGGGTGCCAAAAGAGAGGGACAACTCTCACTCTACGGCGGGCAAGAGATTACGCATCCTGATATTCTCGCGGCTTTCAATAAAGAATTTCCGTTCATTAAAGTGATAACAGTGGCTGGGCGCGGTGGGGATCTGATGGCGCGCATTACCGCGGAGCGACGGGCCGACAAGTATCTGGCCGATCTCATAGCCAGTGGACCGAACGGTCCGCGCATGCTTTACCTCGGCAAAGCGCTGGATCCCATTGCGCCAGCCTTCATCCTTCCGGAAGTCACTGATACTTCAAAATGGTACGGCGGCAAACATTGGTACGCGGACCCGGAAAATCAATTCATCTTCATGTTCGAAGGAACGATTATTAGCACCGGCCTTTCCTACAACACCAAGATGATGGCGCCAAGCGCAATTAAATCTTACTGGGATTTGATGACTGCCAAATGGAAAGGGAAGCTTCTTACTATGGACCCGCGCGGCGCAGTTCCGCCTACGCAGGTATTAATCCTCTATCACAAGGCCGGACTGGGACCGGAATTTGTTCGACGGCTCTACACTGAAACCGACATCACGCTCTTCCGCGACCGGCGCCAAGGAACCAACTGGTTGGCGACAGGCAAATTTCCGTTGTGCTTACTTTGTCGGGACATCGACAAGGCCAACCAGCAAGGTCTACCCGTCGATGAGATCGCGCCTGATCGGCTCAATGAAGGCGGCTCGATTGGCGGCGGCGGCAGTAGCGTACTCGCGCTTGTAAATCGGGCGCCCCATCCCAACGCGGCGAAGGTTTTCATCAATTGGTATCTTTCGCGGCAAGGGCAAATGATTTGGCAAAACGTTATGAACAAGAAGGAGGTCGAAGCTTCCGATTCGATGCGGATCGATATTCCGAAAGACGATGTTTTGCCTGACGGTCGGCGGGTGATTGGCAAGGAGTACCACGTCGTTGGCTTTCTCGATCCCGAGCCGGTGCAGAAATTGATACAGGAGGTGGTGAAGTAGGTTCTTTCAGTGTTATTAGCAGTTCGAGGTTTTGGCTTCCGACATTTGGCGCGATTTGGAACATTCTTGCCCTTTGTAAATAAGGGAAAGAACTGCGATGAGAGTTAACTCAAGGGGACATATGTACCAACCAGCGAGGAGTCCCAATGAAGCTCTATAGACTACCCCGGATGCCCCGGCGTCCGCTTCAAGAATTGAAGCGAGATGCCGTCCTTTTTTGTAAATGTGTGATTATGATGGTGCTACCGCTTTTTCCCGCAGTCGGAGCAGGATGGCTCTGGTACAGATACCTGTTTCTGCAGGACATTCACCTTAAACACGAGGCGGAAAATATTCTTACGTCCGCATGGATCCCTACCCTCGGCGTGATGTATGCGCTTTTCGCAGTCGTGTTGCTCTCCACCGTATGGGGAGAATACAAGATAATCCGGGCCGCCATAAAAAAAGGCGACAAGGATGCTTTTGCAGACTTGCGTGACGAGAGCATTTCTCCTCTTGTACATACATTGATGCTGATGCTTTCCCTTTTTCTGATCGGCGGGTTTGCAGTTATGCATTACCCGGACGCTGTAAGCGGCTTCATCTGCGTAGGGACGACGACTTATCTGCTTACGCTGATTATGGTGGTCATTATGGAAATTGATGATCCATGTTCAGGTGTGTGGTTTATTAAAGACATTCCCGAAGACTGGCTCACGATGGATGTGAAGCAGTACCGGCGTGAACGCAACCACCGGAGCAATCACCCCGAAACGCACGAGCATCAGGACTTAGCAAAGACTGGCACCTGAGGAGGTTGCACGGAATCTTCGTTATTAATCGAAGATCCCGCGATGACCTAACGGCGCAAAGACAGGTCGACTACTGCTCGAACTTAACGACGAATTTGAGATTTGCTGGCTTGAGCTATAACCAAGGGCAACTGAGTATTGTCCGTTCAGATGTGACTCATGATTTATTTCATTCATCGCCGGACTGTTTTCTGCGTCACTCTCTTGCTCGGCAGTCTTTCGGTGCCATCAATTTCGTTGACACAAGATAAAGTTCTTATCTCCTATGGCGGCTTTAATGAGACCGTTGGACCGATGTGGGTCGCGGTGGACAAAGGCTTATTCAAGAAATACGGCTTGGATGTCAGTATGCTCCAGGTTCGCAACGGCCAAGTCAGTTTGACTGCTCTAATGTCGGGCGATGTTCAAGCCTTCTGGACCGCTGTTTCTTCGGTCCTGAGCGGAGTCTCCGGTGGAGCCAAGATCGGTTGTGTGGGAGCGCCGTTCAATAGGATCGCGCGTGAGCTGATCGTGCGTAAGGAGATCGAGTCCCTCAACGGCCTCCGAGAAAAAACATTGGGAGTACAAAGCATCGGCGGCGGGTTTTGGTTACAGACGATGATTGTGCTGGACCGGCTCGGTGTGGATCCGGATAAGAACGGATTGAAATTGCGAGTTATCGGCGATGAGCCGACAATTTTGCAAGCATTGCTCGCTTCGAATGTCGACGGTGCAGTTATCACCTATGCTTCAGCGGCGGTCGCAAAGAAAGCCGGCCTTCGTTCGTTGGCGAACACCAGCGAAATGCGCGTTCCTTATCAGGGTGCGACTCTTTGCACGCGGAGCGATCGGATTACGAACTCTCCGGATCTCATCACGCGCCTCGTCAGGGGGATGATCGAAGGCGTGGCCTTCATTCACGATCCGCGCAACAAGCGGGACGTTATGGCGGTGTTAAAAAAGAACCTTCGGTTGAGCACTGACGAGGACGCCGAGAGATCCTTCAATTCCTTACGCATGGTTTCGAGCCTCGATGTAACCCCGGACTTAGAGGCGTGGAGAAATATTCAACGGCTTGTTGCGCGAGCGAATCCTAAGGTCGCCCAGGTGGACATTCAACAGATTATCAATGGAAGTTTCGTGAAGGCTCTTGAGGAAAATGGATTTTTGCCGGAGCTGAGAAAGAAAGTAGGACTTTAATCCGTGTTCGTGCTCGTGATACGTGTTCGTAACGAGCACGAGCCGCGAGCGCGGGTACGATCCAAGCGGAGGAAATATGCACGGTGGCAAAGCGATGGTGGAAGTGTTTAGGAGAGCCGGAGTGGATTACATTTTTTCCTCTCCCGGAACTGAGTGGCCTCCTGTGTGGGAGGCGCTCGCGGAAGCGCAGGAACGTGGGGACAATCGGCTTGGCTATATCAATTGCCGCCACGAAGCGGCAGCGGTCGCCATGGCTTCAGGGTACACTAAAATCACCGGCAAACCTCAGGCGGTGTTGCTGCATGCTACGGCGGGACCGCTCAACGCAGCCATGTATCTACGCGCGGCGTATCAAGAGCGGGTGCCCATGGTGATCTGCTGCGGCGAAACGTCGGCCTATGGAGAGGACGCAACGCTTCCCGATCCCGGCAATCAATGGGTGCACGATCTCACCGACATCGGTGGGCCTGCCGAACTTTTGCGGCGCTGCGTTAAGTGGTGCGACCGGGTGACCTCGCCGGCGATATTTGTTTCCACTGTAGAGCGGGCGATGGAGATCGCCGTGGAACCGCCCGAAGGCCCTGTCCTGCTCGGTGTCCCCTTTGAGTGCATGTTGGGTGAAGTTGTTCTGCCCGAAGCGGGCAGACCCAACCAGATCGTGCGCCCTCACGTTGTCGACGAGCAAGCGCTTATGGAGGTCGTGAACCTGCTTCTGCGCGCCGCGCGCCCTGTGCTTGTGACCGAACACCTCGGGCGCGATGCGGCGGCGGTTAGCCCGTTGGTTGAACTTTGCGAATCGTTGGGGATTCCGGTGATGGAATCTTATCGGCCGGCGTTTCTAAATTTCCCGCGCAATCATGCGCTTTATCTGCCTTTCGATCCAAAGCGTGTCGAGAACGCCGATTTGGTGCTGGTAGCCGACGCGGTTTCCCCTTGGTACCCGCTCAACAAAGCACCCAAGCCCGAAGCCAAGGTGGTTTTTATCGGAGATGAGTATCCTTATTCGCGTCTGCCTTTCTGGGGCTACAAAGTTGATCTAGCGTTGGTCGCTCCGCCTGCCGTCACACTGGCAAAGCTAGTGAGCCGCCTTAAAGTTTCCGAAGGCTTCGTGGCAAACCGGGGGAAATACCAAGAACGCTTGAATCAAATCCAGCAAGAACACGACAAGCAGGTGGCGGCCATGGAGAAGGACGCCTTCGACCACAGCAGCGACATTCCGGTGGATCCGCGGTGGCTTTGTCAGGCGCTCAACAATTCACTTCCTCCCGATGCCGTCATAGTGGAAGAAACTACAACGCACCGGACGTTGATTCAAAATATGATCACCCGTAGCCAACCCATGTCCTACATTGCTCGCGTCACAGGCGGGCTGGGCGTTAGCCTGGGCTACGCCCTCGGCGTGAAGTTGGCTATGAAAGATAAACCTGTCTTCGTGCTCGTCGGCGACGGCGGCTTTCACTACAACGCCGTGCCTTCGTGCTTGGGCGTGGCACAGGAGTTTAATCTCCCGATTACGGTCGTTGTTTTCAACAACCAGCGCTATCTTTCCATGGAGAGGGGCCTGCTCAAATACTATCCCGATGGCGCGTCCAAAAAGACCGGCGTCCACTTCGGCGGGCCGATTATGCCCAATCCCGAGTATCGCCATTACGCGGACGTCTATGGCGGCTACGGTGTGAGAGTGACTGAGCCTAAAGATATTCAACCCGCAGTCGCTCGCGCTCTGGAACAAAACAAAGCGGGAAAGCTGGCCGTCATCGACGTGGTTCTGAGCGATTATTTACCGAGGTAGTGAAAACTGGTTGTGATGGACATCGCAAGAAAGATGAAAGGGTTATTTTTTCTGACCTGGTTCTTCACGACCTGTTGCGACGTCCCTCTTGCCTTTGCACAAGAAGGAAAGTTGGAGCGCGTGGTGGTCTCCTATGCGGGGATGTCGGGGCTTCGAGGGCCGCTGTGGATCGCCAAGGATATGGGGCTTTTTGAAAAGTATGGATTGGATGTGAGGCTGGTTCAAATCACTGCGGGGACCACTTCGATCAATGCCCTGATCGCGGGTGACGTCGACATGGCTATTACGACTTCCTCGGCTGCAATCGCGGCGGCGCTGAGAGGCGCTCCTGTCGCAATTATCGCAACCGGCGGAGCGCCACCCTACAAATTGGTTGCCCATCCGTCAGTGACCTCCGCGCTCCAGTTGAAAGGGAAAGTTGTAGGAAGCAGCCAGCTGGGTTCGGGCGCAGACTTTGCCTTGCGCAAGCTTCTTCCCAAGCTCGGCCTTACTCCAGGCAAAGATGTGACGATCCTACCCACGGGACTCAGCGAACCGAAACCGAGGATCGTGCTGATTCTTCAAGGTCGGATAGACGCCACTCTGGGCACGGTTGATAGTATTCTCCAGTTCGAGTTAAACGGGCAAAAGCTAAGCGTCCTGGCTGATCTGATGGAGATGGGGGTGTATGTGAGCGGCAGCGACATTGCCACAACGCGCGAATTCTTGAAAAACTATCCGCACAGAGCTAAGGCATTTCTGAAAGCGTTTAGCGAGGCAATCTGGACGGGAATGTACAATAAAGAGATTCTCTATCGCGTTTACCGCAAGTACATGAAGATTGACAACGCGAAGGTCTTAGAGTCCATGCACAAAAGCCACTTCTTGTCCGGAGTTATTCCCTTAAAACCTTACCCGCGACTTGAAGTGATTCAGTCCGATATAGAGTATTTGAGTCTTTCTAATCCTGGGTTCAAAGAACAAAAGCCTGCAGATGTGACCGATCCCACCCTCTTAAGAGAAATCGAAAGCGAAGGTTTTTTTGCTAGACTGCAACGCTGACGGGACCGTAGGTTCGGCTTCAGACAGCTTCTGCAAAGGCGCAAACGCACGCCAAGTTTGAAGCAAGATTGCAAATTCGAAACTCGAAATCCGAAATGCGAAACAAATCCAAATGATCAAACATCAGAAAGCTTCAAACAGTCTCATTTCGGGCTTCGATTTTTGGATTTTAGATTTTAATTCGGGAGCGTCGCGCGGCAATGTGCCAGTGGAGTTTTAGGAATTGGCTGTCCGCAGCGCAGGCATCACGAAACGAGCGAACCGCTCCATGGATTGGAGAACCTTTTCTTGACTTAGCCCGCCGAAATGAAACACCAGACCGATGTGCGTCGTTCCCACAACTTCGATAATGCGCTTGAGAATGCGCACGCAGGTCTCCGGTCCGCCGAAAACACCACGACTGTCTTGCACCATGGCGTCGTAGTCCAGGTGAGCAAAAACATTCTGGTAAGCTTCTCCTTTGCTCGGATCGAGGTTCAGGGCTTCCAGAGCAAATAGGCGCCAACGCTTCCAATGATTGAGAACCTCGGTTCGTGCTTGCACATCGCTATCGCCTACGTAGGCGGGGTACATAACAAAGACATCCTTCGTCTCCACCCTGTGTCCGCCCTCGCGTAAGGCGTCGAAGTACAGTTCCACACGCGCGCGCTGCAACTCGTTTGTTGCTACCCAGGGCAAAGTCATCAGGTGATAGCCGCGCCGGCCAATCATTTGAAAACTTTCGGGGTCACGGTTGGCCGTGATGTAGATTGGCGGATGGGGTTTCTGATGCGGTTTGGGATAGACGGCGAGTTTGGGATAGCGATAGTCCTTACCGTTCCATTCAAAGGCGCTGTCAGTCCAGGCCCGAACAATAATGTCGAGTGCCTCCGGGAGTCTCAGTTGCGCAGTCTTAAAGTCTGCGTCAAAGACGGCATACTCCAGCGGATGCATGCCGCGGCCGGCGCCGAAGTTGAGACGGCCATTGGAAAGGAGATCCACCATGGCAAAGTCTTCGGCGATGCGAATGGGATGGTGCATGGGAAGAATAGTCACAGCCGCACCGAGCCGCATGCGTTTGGTTCGCTGAGCGGCGGCGACGAGCAGCATTTGTGGGTTTGGAAGCATGCCGCCGAAATAGCGGAAGTGATGCTCGGTCGCCCAAAAGGAGTCGAAGCCAAGATCTTCGGCCGCGTCGATCTGCTCAAGCCAATGGGCGTAAAGCGTAGGACTTTCTCCGTCCAGTTCCGGCACGTAGGTGTTGAGAATGTAGTATCCAAACTTCACGCGGACGATCCCTTAGACTGGATTATTCACAGAACAACGGCCGAGGAGCAAACCTCTCCGGTGGCGGGCAATGGGCCTGTGCCCTGAACAAGCATGCAAGCGCACGTGAGGCGCAAACTGCGATA
>Ga0209684_1000016_pt1 | contig 28644 bp, 26 predicted proteins | sample PanSoiPlot6MoBio_FD_188322 | JGI IMG/M metagenome (GOLD analysis project Ga0209684, IMG submission 188322) | Tropical forest soil microbial communities from Panama analyzed to predict greenhouse gas emissions - Panama Soil Plot 6 MoBio (SPAdes)... | ecosystem: Environmental > Terrestrial > Soil...
TAAATCGCGGCGCTTCTCGTAAACCCTAATTACGGATGCCCCCATATTCCTACTTGAAAGCACCTCCTAATTTTTTAACGAATCTCCTACCGCGTTTTCAGGATCTGGGAGTACAGCTTCACGATCTCGTCGTGGCCCTTGTAATCCTCAGGATGTACGACATAGCGCTTATAGCCGCGAAATAGTCTTGCTGGTTTCGGCTCGACATCGCTGCGTGAGGGAATTCGTTGGAAGTCCCAGAGTTTCTCCTGGCCTTCCTTGGACAAAGTAAAATCGACGAGCAGTTTGGCCGCATTCGGGTGGCTCGCCTTGGCTCCGAGCATAACTGTGTTCACCGAAATAACTGCCGGCTCGAGCGGTGCCCAATCGAGCGGGGCTCCCTTTTCGGCAGGATACTGGATGATATTGGCGTAGGCGATCACCAATGGAAACTCACCGGCAGCGGCCAGCTGAACCCGGATCGTGCTCCCGCGCATGATGACGGGCTCTTGCTCCGCCAGTTTTCTTAAATACGCTAAAGCCTTCTCTTTACCCCAGACGGAGATGAGACCTTGCAGAAAAGTCGTATAGCTATCGTCGAGGGAGATCTTCCGGCCTTTCCACCGTGGCTGTAGAAGATCTTCATAGGTTCGCGGCACATCTTCCTTTTTCACCAGGTTTTTGTTGTAGCCCAGGACGATGGAATTGACATAGACGGACGTCCAGTATCCTTTGCTATCCTTTAAGTCGTCCGGAAACATTTTTCTTTCGGGCGAGTTGTACGCCGCGAGTAGATTTGATTCCATGAGCGGCAAGACGATTTCGCCTGTCCCATGCGCGACATCAAACAAGTATTTTCCTCCTTTGGCTTCCGAAAGGATTCGGTTAAGGAGGGCTCCTCCACCGGAGCGAAACACGGAAGGCTTGAGGAACGGATATTTTTTAACGAACCGGTCCATGAACTGCTGGCTTTGATCTAAGCTCATCGTCGTGTACCAGACGATCTCGCCCTCTTTGCGTGCCGCCTGCACAAGAGGGCTGTCTTGAGGGCGGGCCTGGTGAGGCGTCAAAAGGATCCACACAACTAAAGCCAGCAATGATTGACAGTAGTTCATAAGTTTCATAAGGGACGAGACGCAAACAAGTGACAGCGAGGCGCTGTTACTTCGGCCAGCGGCGGTGAACCGCCATATCAACCCAATGGCCGTCCGGATCCTGAACGCGATGGTCGGAGTCTTTATCCGATTTTGAGTCGATCTCTGAGTCAAAACCCGATTCTTTTAGCCTGCGCTTAATATCGTCCAGATCGTCAACTTCGAAACCGTAGTGATTGATGCCTTCTTTTTGATCCTCTCGTTTGGCCTCGATAAGAGCGATGTTGACGCTGCCATCCGACATATAAATCGCGCCGCCAAAACCCCTCTTGGGTTCCAGGCCGAAAACTTTTTGATAGAATTCGACCATCCTCTCGCGATTCTTCGTCATCACTGCTATGTGGGCTATTTTCGGTCGCATTGTCCTACCTCCTTTTTCTGCCAGCCGATAAAATACCTACATTCATTTCTTGCGCTCATTGCGTGAAAGAATCTGGAGCACTGGAGTGGTGGAGTAATGGAGCGATGAGTTTAGACCAATATTCCAATACTCCACTGCTCCAACACTCCATGTATCCTTTATAGCGAGTACAGCTTAGCCGCGTTTTGCCACAGGATTTGCCGCTTTTCCTCCTCCGGAACATCTACAAAACTAGCCTCGATGTGCTGGCGCGTGTTTGGCCACGTGGAATTTGCCAGTGGAAAGTTCGCTGACCAGAGAATGTTGGACGCCCCGAGATAGCGGCGAACTTTGAGACTGGCCCTATCGTACCAACACGTAAAATAGCACTGTCGCTGGAAAAGCTCGGAAGGCTTTAGCGGGTATCCTTCGGATGGCAATCCATCGGCGTCGGATTGATAGTCGGCATACTCGATTTCGTATGCACCCCATCCCAGCGAACTTTCAGCAAACACGACTTTCAATTTTGGGAATCGATGAAGAATTCGCGAGACAAGAAAATTCGCCAGCACAGCGATAGAACTGACCGAGCGCACGATATCCGAGAAGGCCGCTGCAACAAGAGGCGAAAACTGATCGCCGGGTCGTAACTGGACGGCAGGAGACCCTCCGGCATGAAAACAGAGCGGCACTCCCAGATCTTCGCAAATTCCCCACAGCGGATCATATACCGGCTCGTTGATATGCGGAACATCGCGGAGCTCCATCGGCGAGGCAGGAAAAATAACTCCTTTGTGACCCTTGGCAACAGCCCGCCGGACTTCGGCAACCGCATCATCGACCGGCCAGATGGGGACAATACATTGCGGCACGAAACGTGAGCTCGCCAGCGCCCATTCTTCGATCAACCAATCGTTGTAGGCTTGCACGCAGGCCAGCTCCAACTCTGGATCATCGAGCTTACCAAAGATTTGTCCAGCGAGGCCAGCGGCCGTCGGATAAAGCACCGAGCAGTCAACGCCATCCAGATCCATCGCCGCAAGGCGTTCCGCCGGAATGTACGCCTCGCGTGGCATTTCATCCCATCGCTTGGATGGAACCGTTCCAGCCTTACCGTTTTGAGAAATAACAATTTCCGGGAGCGCGAAGCGTTGACTTGCGATGACCCAACAGTCGCTTCCGTCGGCTTGTCTTTCCACGTGAGGAATTCGATCGCCCCATTTTTGTCGGGACATTCGCGAAGTCCAGACCTGGGGATGCTCGTACACATGATCATCCGCGCTGATAAAGCCGTATCTTGGTTCCATGATATCAGCGGTTCAGAATCGGAAAATCCTCCCGCCAAGGCGCCAAGACCGCAAAGTTAACAAAAATTAGTTCCCGAACTTGGCGTCTTTGCGTCTTTGCGGGAAATATTCCCGGTTCTTTCTTGTACCTTTTGCGGATAATGCTCATCCGTCCAACCGGTACAGCCGGGCTGCATTGCGAAAAAGCACTTTTTCTCGGTCGTTGTTCGGAACTCCCTTCAACGAATGTTCGACGGCGCTCCATGAGTTGGGATAGGTCGAAGTAATATGGGGAAAATCCGATTCCCAAAGAATGTTATCGATGCCGATAAATTCGCGCAGCTCGATACCCACCGTTTCAAACCAGAAGTCCACGTAAATCTGGCGGCGAAAAAGCTCACTGGGCTTGGTCGAGATTCCCTCGTTCCAAAGGCGATGCTTTTCCCATTGGTAATCACAAGCTTCCAAAACCGAGCTTACCCACCCAAGACCCGTCTCCGCGAATATCCAATTTAGTCGTGGAAAGCGCTCCAACACGCCGGAGAAAATGAGATACGGAACGATTTGTGTGGCGGTGCAAAAATTTCGCAGCGTCGAGACACAGTGTGCTTGGCGGCGCGTGTAACCTTTCCATTGGGGAAGCGCTAATTTTCCGGCAAGCCCCGCAGATGCATGCAAGTGAATGCCGACGCCCAGCTCTTGGCAGGCCTCCCACAGAGGGTACCAAAACGGATCGCTTAGATTTTTCTGGCCCTTCACCGAAACGCTGGGATCACCCTGCATGTTGATGCCGTTGTGCCCGGCTTGAACCGCGTGCCTCACCTCCGCGACGATCGTTTCGATGGGACTCATAAATGGAATCGCCGCCAGCGGGATGAACCGTGCGCTTGTTTGACGAAACTCAGCGAGCGCATCGTTGTAGGCCCTCACGCAAGCAAGCTCAAATTCGGCATCGTCATAAAAAAAAGTTCCGCCCGGACCGTTGGGAAACAGAACTTCGGCATCAACGCGATCTCGGTCGAGCGCTTTGAGCCGGCTTGCCGGATCGTAGACCTCGAGCGGAACCTCCTCCCAACGTTGAGGATAGTAGCTGCGCGTCTTCATCGCTGTCGGACAGTTACAAACGTTCCCGCCCTGAATCTCGTCGTTTACGATCCACCGCTCGACCGGAAAATCGAATTTTTCTTCACGAACTTCGATGATATGGGGGATTCTATCGCCCCATTTGGATTTGGACATCCGGCTTGTATAGGCGTCTTTACCGAGCTGGCCGTGGGAATCGGAGCTGATCAGGCCATACTTAATTTCCATTGTGTCCCTTTTTGCAACGAGAGACTTGTGTGGTCGAGAATAATAGCTCGATCAGCTAGTTGTCATTCGATGGAATCTCTTATTTCTCCCCTTGACGGGGGAGAATAAAAGTGGGGATGAAAAATGACACATTCGAGGTTGTCTGCCTGTCACCCTCATCTCAATCTTCCCCCGTCAAGGGGGAAGAGGCGCAGCCCCGCCACACCACCTTAGCTCGGGTCGCTTATCCCGGCCCAACTCGAAACCCGAGACTCGAGACTCAAAACTCTCGCGAAGCGAGACTACGCCGCCCGAGTCACAGCGATCTCCAGCATCGCCGTTGCCAGCGCGCTGCGATAGGCGCGGTCGAGAGCCAGACTGTCTTGAGCGGCGCGGATGACAGCTTGCGCCGTCGCTTCGTCGACGATGTAGCGGTCGTAGATCGGCTCGAACATGTCGGAGTGATCCTCATCAGCAACCATGTGCACCTTGGTGTTGATATCGAGAGACTCAATGGTGCCGCCCAGATCGGCGACCTTTTTGTGGGCATATCGCTGTGTAAATCCCCCGCCTTTGACGATGGCCGGATTGTTTTTTCTTTCGGTGATGTGATTTACGGTCAACGCCTCGATCCAGGGCCGCGTGGTTGAGAGATACATCCATGCATAGATCGCGGCCCGCGCGCCGGGCAGCAGCTCGGTTTCGGCAGTTGCCGCCGCCATTTGTTCGTCCGTCAAGTGGGCCGAGCCCATACGGGGATCAAAGATCAACTCGTCCTTTTCATGCTCCCAGATAGCGCGTTTGACATCCAATGGCGCCTTGACCGATGCCGCGGCCCAGCAGTCGCGCCGGCTTTTAATGTAGTGCGGATAATGCAAGTCCAAAATTTTTTCTCGCGCCTGAGTCAGCTTCACAGAGAAAAACTGCCGGTATTCCGGAGTTTCGAAATGACGATTGACAATAGCATTAAGCTCTTCTCGTACTTTCGACCACAGACTCATGTTTTTAGCACCTTCCTTTCACTCGAATCAGTCGCAACACTGGTGCTACCATATTCCCAAACACTGCTTTCTTCAAATCCGGAGCTGCCGATTCGGAGGGGGTGAAAATGGCGTCTAAGCTCTCTGCCGAAAGCGCTGATGGGTTCTTACTGCAAGCTAAAAATCTCGCGGTACAGCTTCAGACTTTCTTGCGCGCTTTGGGCACGGTCGGGATGCAGCACGACCCGTTTAAATCCTCTGATAAGACGAGGTGGATCGGGATCGACTCCTGTTCGCAGAATCGGACGTCGATAACTCTGCAGCAATTCTTGTCCCTGCTGCGACAGCACAAAGTCGATGAAAAGCTTGGCCGCATTGGGATGCGGAGCGCGTGCCCCTAACATGATGCTATCGACCTGAATCACCACGGGTTCGAGATTAACCCAGTCGACTGGGGCGCCTTTGGTCTTGTTGGCCTCTATCGAGTGTGTAAACGCGACGACGAGCGGGAATTCTCCTGCTGCCGACAGCTCGATGCGCTTGTTATTCCCACGCCCGAAGGCGGGTTCTTGAGCGGCTAGCTTTCTGAGATAGTCTACCGCCTTTTCTTTTCCCCAGGCCTGCATCAAGCCCATGAGCAGCTCTTGTCCCTCTGTATCCACGGAAATCTTTTTTCCTTTCCACATAGGAGCAAGGAGATCTTGATAAGTCTTCGGAACCTGATCTTTCTTAACCATCCGTGTGTTGAATCCGAGACCCGTGGGCAGCGCATAGTAGCCTGTCCAGTACCCGTCACGGTCCTTCAGATCTTCGCTGAACATTTCGCGTTCTGGCGAGGCGTAACGGGTGATAATGTTCCTTTGCTTCAGGTCGAAAACGAACTCCGGGTTTGTCAGCGAAACCGTATCCCAGTCGTTGCGTCCGGCGCGGTTCTCGATCATCAGTTTACTATAAACCTGCGTGCCCCCTCCGCGCCAGAATGTGGCTTTGATGAAGGGGTACTGTTTCATGAAAAGATCGATCACACCGTTAGCATGAGGTTGAACCAAAGTATTATACCAAACCAGTTCACCCTCTTTCCTCGCAGCCTCAACGACTTTCGGGTCGGCGGCAGCGCTCAAATTCAAAGGAATAAATAAGGTAACAGCCAACAGGAATTGCATCACTATGGCTGACTGGTTAGTGGCATCCATATAGCCTCTCCTTTTTCTGCTGGCAGTTATTCGACATTGGTTACGAAATTCCTTGCTTCATTTCGGCCAGTCTAGCTATCTGAAAAGTCCTAAGAAGCCTAGATTCCGGCTTTTGCCGGAATGCGGATAAAAATCACCCTATGGTAGTCCAAATATTTCCCGATAAAGCTTTAGGCTCTCTTGGGCGTTCAGCGAACGATCGGGATGAAGCACGATGCGTTTAAAACCCTTGATCAATCTGGGTGGATCGGGATCGACGCCTTCACGCAACGTGACGCGGCGAAAACTTTGCAACAACTCCTGTCCTTGCTGTGAAAGGACAAAGTCAATGAATAGCTTCCCGGCATTGGGATGCGGGGCTTTGGCGCCAAGCATGATGCCATCAAACTTGATGATGACCGGCTCCAGGTTCACCCAATCCACGGCGCTCCCTTGTGACTTTGCCCACTCCACCGTATGCGTGTAAGAGATGGCGAGGGGAAACTCGCCGGCTCCCAGCATTTGCGTTCGTTGGGTGGCACCACGCCCGATGACGGGAGCTTGCGCTGCCAGAGCTTTCAGGTAATCGACCGCTGCGTTTTTTCCCCAGGCCTGTGTCAGACCAACTAACAGCTCATAGTTTTCGTCATCGACGGAAATTTTCCCGCCCTTCCATTTCGAGTCGAGCAAATCCTTGTAGCTCTTGGGAACATCTTCTTTTTTCACCTGCTGAGTATTAAAACCCAAACCCGTCGGCAGCGCGTAGGTAGCCGTCCAGAATCCGTCCTTGTCTTTCAAGTCGGGGCTGAATTGGCTACGCTCCGGCGAGTTATAGAAAGTAATGATTTTCTTTTGCTTCAGCTCATGGATAAATTCTGGAGTTGTTTGCGATACGACGTCCCAGCTCGAACGGCCCGCTCGCGCCTCGATCAAGATTTTATTGTGCAACCCCACGCTTCCGCTGCGCCAGTAACTCGCTTTGATGAACGGGTAACGCTTCATGAATTCGTCGACCAGCTTTTGCGACTGGTCCTGGGCGATGGTACTCCACCACGCCAACTCGCCTTCCTTTTTGGCCGCTTCGATCATTTTGGGATCCGCAAGCGCTGACCTTCCAGTCACACACAAAACGCAGATGAGGCAGAAAACAACTGTCTTCAAGGGAGTTAGTAAGGAGTTCATAAATTAATCATCAACCAACGAGGGGCGAGTCATGGTAACATGTTACACCACTAGCCTCTGCGATTATGCCTTCTCAGCCGTTCTGTTGCATACGTCCAGCGCGGTAAGAGCGAAGACCTTGGCCACTTTAACCACGTCATCGATGTTCTGGTATTCTCGCCCGCCGGTCCGCGACGAAGCATCCATAGGCCTCGGTCCGTAATTAATCGCCGGAATCCCGAAGTGGGTTAGCACGCTGGCATCGGAGTCTATCGCACCATATACGTTCTGCGGGTCTTGGTTATAAACTGTTTTGTGCGCCGACTGCACAGACTTGACTAGTTGGTGGTCGGGTTCCACCTCGGCCCCGGGCTGCGTCAGATAGAACTCAACGTCGAAGTCGAACTCAGCGTCATCGCCTTTGATCTCTTCTTTCAGGCGATTGAGAAGCTGCATAATCTCTCTCTTCAATTCGGCCGGAGACTGTTTCGTCCTGATGTCAAGATAGAGACTGCATATCCCCGCCGGTCGCGCCAAGCGCCAGGGAGTTCCTCCCTGAATCGCGGACATTCTCACCACCGGTTTGGTCTTCATGTTCGGATACCGGTTATAAATTTTCTCTTGGTAGGAAGGGATCCAAGCCTTCAACGCCCCGATGATCTTCAGCATTCGATCGATCGGGCTCACAACTTCGCCCGAGTAAACGGTATTCGCCGTCACACCGTAAGTCGAGATTTTTACCCACTGCGGTCCGAAATGACCCAATCTAACGATGCTGCCGGTGGGCTCGGCGACTATCGCCATGTCGGCGCTGACCCCGTGGGTGATCAGATAGTGCGTGCCTCTCGTATAACCACGAAGCTTGGCCTCCTTGAATTCATCGACCGGCGCCATGATGATCTCTCCGATGACTCCTGAGACTGTGAGATCGCCGCGCAGACGTATGCCCGCTTTCTTGATGGCCTCGGCAGCCATTGTAAAAGCCGCGATGCCGCCCTTCATGTTCGTGGCTCCCAGACCGTAAATCCTGTCTCCCTCCACCACTGCGTTGGCTCCGGAAGATACGGTAGGCAGGAGACCGTAGCCTCCCTTCAGGCCTACCTTTTCCCTTCCCGTAAACGTCGTGTCCATGTGACCGTTGAACAGCAGACTCAAACCGGAGCCGTCGCCTTCCAATACCCCGACTGCGTTATAGCGGTCTTGATCAGCCTCTTGCAGCTTTGTTTTCAAACCAGCGTTCTCAAATCGGTCGGCAAGATATCTGGCGATATCCCCTTCCTCTCCCGTGGGGCTACTGATATTGACGAGATCCGTCAGCAACTTTGCGGTAGCTTCTTTGGTAATAAATTCCAAAACGCTTTTCGCTTCGTCAGCCATCGTGCTCTCCGTATTTTCGAATTTCGCAATTTTACTCAGCGTTACTCTGCGCCCCGGCGATAAATCCCACTTTCCCCAGTTGCGGGAGCGGATCGAAGGACTGGAAAACATATTGTCGTAACGCGCTGTGCCGGCAAAATTAGATCATAGAGCCAGCCGGCGAGATCTTCTTTGCTCTTAAGAAAACGTGCCAGCGCGACACGCTACGATACATCTATTTGTCGGGCAACTTTTCTTGGGCCAGGGCTATGCCTTTGCGAAACATGGCATTGAAAGCCAGAGAATCCTTAGCCGCTTGAATCGCGCGCTCTTCCTTTTCTCCAGTGGCGAACTCTTTAAGAAACGGTAGAAACATATCACTATGTTTTTCGTCCGCCTGGCTATGCGCTTCCATGTTGGGGATCTGCTTCCAGGTAAAACCCATTTCGGTCATCCACTTCTTTGCCATGCGGGTGGATTGCCCGCCACCCAAATCGCCCAGCAACCGATCGTCGTTGCACCATTCGGTGATGGTCAATCCCGCTAGCGCTTCGACCCACCTCATCTCGCTGGTCATCCACGACCACGCATAAAGAACCGCGCGGGTTTCCGGCAAAGGCTGCGCATTGAGAATTTCTTCCGGCTCCAGGCCCACTGATTTTCCCTGCTTGATGATGAGATGCAAGTGGCCATAATCGGAGAAATCATCCCGTATGATTTCCTCATATTCATGTTCGAGGATTTTCTGTTTGATTGCCAGCACCGGACAGTTGGCCGAAACGTGCGACCAACATTCGCGACGATGGCGTACGAAAAGACTTTGCTGGGTCACCATAATAGCGGCCCGCGGCTTGGTCATCTTGATGGAGAAATAATGCTCTAATTCCGGTGAGCGAATATAATCCCGCACCATGTCTCCTAACCGCTTGCGCCACTCTGTCTCGTTCACGACTTTCCTCCCTTGTAGAGCTTTTCGATGAAGCCCTGCTGGACCAATCGGTCCACGATGCTGTTGTCAAAAAGTTTAGTTTTGCTCGGTCCTGACTGGCCGACCATTTCCAATACCGTGTCCACCGCCGCTGGATCTACGCGTGGTACGTTATCGAGGTATTTGGTAACAAATTCGTAGTGGAGCTCCGGGCCGCCTCCGCGCGGGCCCATATATTTTTCGAGCATTTTTAACGCCTGGGGTTTTCTGGTTTTCAGTGCCGCGATGCCTTCGATGTAGGCCGCGACAATGTTTTCCACGAACTTCGGGGATTTTCGATAGTAATCGTTGCTCACCGCCAACAGATTCATAGAAAAAGGAATGCCGAGGTCCGCAGCGTCGACCAGTAATTTTGCCTGCGGTCCCGGCGCCTGCGACGCCACGCGGCCCTCCGCCTGTCGAGCGCGAAAGCCCGCATCCGCTTCAACCACGCCGCCGAATTGCCGGATGTCCACTTTGCCATCAAGTCCAAGCTTCTTTGTGATCAACCGCGTGACGAAATCGCTGGTGGATCCGAAGCGTGTAATCGCCAGCGTCTTGCCCTGTAACTGCTCGGCGCGCTGGATGTCGGGCTGGACCCACAAAGCCATACCTGGCCGGCTTGTGTTACTGCTGACGGCGATAATCGGAGCGCCCTTGAGAATCGCCGCAATTACCGCGTTGCTCGCGCCCAGCGCGGCATGAACGCTGCCGCCGACTAACCCTTGAATCGCAGTGGCCCCGGAGCTGATAAAAACCAAATCGACGGAGAGCCCGTGCTTTTCGAACGCCCCGACCTCTTTGGCCATCCAGACACCGGCCATACTGGGGCTGATGGAAGCATAGGCGAAGCTGATTTTCTCTCTAGCAGGCTCAGCGGATTGAACGGAAAAAGGAAAGAAAAAGATCAGCGTTGAGACGAAAGACACACTGCGCCAAAAATGATTGTAGTATTTTTCTTTGAAAGTCATTTTGCTATGGAAAAATTTTACCACGCGATGTCAACATCCCTTACCACCCCGATCCCAACCTTCCCCCGTCCAGGGGGAAGGAGCAAGAGGCGGAGGAAGTCGCAGAGCTTCGTAAGTCATGAAGACTTTTCCTGGCCCCAGAGCGCTTCCACACATCTCAAAGACAAAATCCCTTTACGACAGCGCCAACATCGCGTCGGCAATGCCGCTCTGATAGACTTTATAGAGATCTTCCGATTCTCTAGCCGCCTGTAAGATGACTTCTTCGTTTTCACCGTGGCCAAACTCATTCCAAACAGGAAGAAACATATCGACGTGCTCTTTGTCCGCCGCGCGATGCGCTTTCCAGTTGGGCAAATCATCCCAGGTGATGCCTAGATATTTAATCCAGAGGTTGCCCATGCGCGCTGAATGGCCTCCTCCCAGATCGGACAACAAGCGATCATCCTGATTCCATTCTGTCATTGTCATCGCCGACAAACCTTCGAGCCAGTGCTTTTTCTTGCACATCCAGCCCCACGCATAGAGCGTCGCGGTGGTGCTCGGAATCGGTTTGGCGTTCAAAATATCATCCGCGCTCATTCCGATGGCTTTCCCCTGGCGAATGATCAAATCCAAATGACCGTGCTCGGAATGCTGATCGCGGATCATTTCTTCATATTCGTGCGCGAGAATTTTTTGCTTCACCGAAAGCACCGGGCAGTTGCCCGAAACAAAGGCCCAGCAGTCTCTGCGATGGCGTACGTAAAGAGAGAGCTGTTGCAGCAGAAGCTGCGCCCGCGGCTTGGTAATCGGCACAGAATAATAACGCTCCAGTTCCGGCGAGGACATCGTCTCACGCGCTAGCTTACCGAAGGCGGCATTCCATTCGTTGGCATTCATTCCTGATACTTCCTTTCGTTGTTTAGGTAATTGATCTTGTCACGGCCAAGGCCAAGCGAGGTTTTTTCTCGCTTCGCGTAGCTGCGTGTAATCCACAAAGTCACTGACGTTGAATTTTTTTTCGATCTTTTCACGGGCATTGATCATATCAACCGTCAGCAGAATGCCCCGGTCATCCACTTCACCATTCCGACTATAAGATTTCAGCGCCAGGTCATAGGTCATGGTGGAAATTTTTCTATCGAGTTTGAGCCAGCTCTCGATGACATCCACGGTCCCAGTCTTGTTTTCCCAGACGTAGCGCAGCCCCCGCAGCGCGGCTCGCGACATTCTCTTTACCTGTTCGGGATTCTCCTTCAGTTTTTTCCCTGAAGTAGCGAGGCCGGAAAACGCCAGGCTGTCGATAACATCGGCGGCCGCGACAATCACTTTGAGTCCGGCCTTTTCCCCCTGTATAACGCCCTGGGAACCCAACAACGCGGCTTGAATAATGCCGCTATCAAGGGCCTGGAATCTGACGTCTTCGCCGCCAATCGGTCTGATGTTCACATCCGTCGCAGGATCCAAACCGATGCCCTGCAACACCTTCAAAGTCAGCAAGTGCGTGACGCTGCCGGGCGCGCTGATGCCGACTGTTTTTCCTTTGAGGTCCCGCGCCGAAGTGATTCCTTTCGCGCCCACTAGGAAATCCATCGGCTTCGCCGCATAGAAGCCCACCACCACCGCCGGGATGCCTTGCATCCGAGCCGTGATGCTCGCCGTAGAAGTGGTGACATAGTCCACGCTCCCGGCCATCAAGGCTTGGATAATGATGCCAATATTTGTTCTCACCAGATCGACCTGGAAATTTTCCTCTTCGAGAAAGCCCTTTTTATAAGCGACCATCAGCGGCAAATAGCTGGTAGACGGGCTGACATAAGCTATAATCACTCGTTCGGCATGAGCCGCAGGAGATCCGAAAACGAAAACAGTACAGGCAAGTAATGCGATCCGTCGAAACGTCCTGCATTTAAGTCGCATCGGTCCCCCTATTCAGAATCAAACCGTCAGTCCTGGCTTCCTGTTCCCACGATTTGAACGTTTGGAACGTCTTGAACGATTGGAACGTCAGTCTTCTACGCCCAATACGTCGTTCGGTCCAACGGAATGTGCTGCAAAATCTCACCGGGAACATAGTCCTCCAATTTAACTCTTTGCATCGCCTCATCGGGGCATTTTGACACCGGCGAGAATGGCCGATCGAGCGGTCTGGTTGCGTCCACGATCATGCACGAAGTCTTGATGTAATCCACCAACGACGGATCCAAAGTGTTCCCCCGGAAAATCGGCTCCGTGATGCTGATCTGCCTGTGGGGTTGCACTCTGGTCGCCAAGGCCCAGAGGATGTCTGTCGGATTAAACACATCGATATCCTCGTCGAAGACAAAAACATTTTTGGTGTGGTCTATCGTCAAAGCGGCCGCGGCCGCGCGACCAGGGTCTCCCTCGGACAATTTTTTCATCGCGATGAAAACGTTGTAATGCGCGTGTCGTCCTGCCTTGCAAACCGCCGTCACGCCCGGAACCGCTTCGCGAACTCTCCTGAGATAAGCACCCTCGCGCGGAAGATCCATCCAGGGCTTATCGCCCTCTGGAGTGATGACCGATTGGCACATTCCGCCCTTGCGGTACGTAATGGCGCGCACCTCGTAATGGGGAGATCGGATGTAGCCCTGCGGTCCGAGATATCCCGGCGCTTCTCCGAACGGCCCCTCGACGATCCGTTTTCCAGGTAATAGCGCACCTTCGATAATCACCTCGGCATCCGCCGGAACCAGCAAATCGTCGCCCCACACTTCGGATGGAGTGAGCCGTAAAGGTTCGCCGAGGTATCCGCCGATGACTTCGTACTCATCCACTTCGAATGCTCCCGTATAACACGCGCCCATATTGAACGCAGGATGGTGACCGAGAACAGTCGCTACGGGAGTTTCGAGCTTGTTCTCCTCATTATCGCGGTAAATTTTCCACAAGTGGCGCGGCGAAGCGGAACAGCCGGTGGTATTGCGCGACTTAATTTCCATCCGATGATACGAACAATTGTGAATTCCCGTTTTGCGATCTCGGGTCACCGTAGCCATAACAACATACGGTCCGCCGTCCATTTCATGGTGGCGCATCACCGGAAGATCGAAGAGATCTAAATCGCGTCCCGTTTTCACGACTTCTCTCACGGGCGCCGACTTTTTGTCGATCACCAGCGGAGCAACGCGACGCTCCTCCATCTCCAGACAGGCCTCGGCCATTTCCATCCGATTCATTTCCTTGGGCAAGCCCAAGGCGATCTGCGTTTTGCGCTGGGAGATTTCGCAATTCATCACTAATTTGAGATCACTCACCTTGCCGTGCAGGTTTAAAGGTTTGTCGAAAATGAGAATCGGAAATTTTTTCATCGCGCCGAGATGTTTGATAATCGCCGTCACATCATAATGGGCGGGATCGACTTCTTTCGAAATGTGGACCACCTCGTTAGGAATCTCTCGTTGACAGTCATCCAAAAAAGTCCTCAAACTCTTCGGCATAAGAGTCTCCTTCCATCGTTCTGATTTTGCAGGGGCGGTTTCAAACCCCGCTCCTATAGGCCGGAATGACAGCAATATTTATATGCTCGATGGTAAAAGCCCCTAAGACAGCCTTTCCATTTCTCTGGCAATTCCGGCGCGGAATAGTTTGAGCAGGTCCATGGATTCTTTCGCTGCCTGGTAGGCTAGCGCCTCTTTCTCACCCGTGGCAAATTTTTCAAGATCTTCCAAAAACATATCACTGTGCTCTTCATCGGCTTGGCTGTGGACTTTGAAATTCGGCATCTGTTCCCAGCCAAAACCCAAATCTTCCATCCAGCGCTTGGCCATACGGCTCGACAGACCTCCTCCCACATCGCTCAGCAACCGGTCATCGTTGGCCCATTCGGTGATGGTTAGCGCGGCCAGACCTTCGAGCCAGCTTTTCTCCCGCGTCATCCATGCCCACGCATACAGCGTAGCCCGGGTGGTTGGCAAAGGCTTTACATCTAGAACCTCACTCGCAGTCAATCCTAATGCTTTTCCCTGGCGGATGATCAGCTCCATATGCCCATGCTCTGTGTATTCATCCTTGATAATTTCGCCGTATTCATGCTGAAGAATCTTTTGCTTCACGGACATCTCAGGGCAGTTGCCGGAGACATGGGACCAGCACTCGCGGCGGTGGTGAATAAAGAGCCCCAGCTGCGTGATCAAGACCTGCGCGCCGGGTTTGGTGATCTTCACTTTGAAATAGTGATCCAACTCCGGCGAGCGCACGGCCTGCCGTACCAACTCTCCCAGTTCTTTCCTCCACTCAGCTCGTTTCATATTCGCCCTTTCGCGTTTAGCGATATAACCTTTCCACGAAGCCCTCTTTAATTATTCGATCACTGATGGTGTTGTCGTAAAACTCGTTTGCCGGCATCTCGCTTTTGCCTTCCCATTTCAGCACTGTCTGGATGACCGCTGGGTCCACCCTCGCCTCGCGGTCAAGATATTTAACGGCGTATTCATAAGCTTCGTCGAGCGAATCGCCACCACCCAGCATGTATTTCGCGATAACTTTATAGGCCATATCCTTTTTGGTTCTCAGCGCCGCCACTCCCTCAATATAAGCCTTGAGCATATTTTCAACGGTCTTAGGGGAGTTTTTATAGGAGTCTCGCTTCACAGCGATAAGATCCATGGAGAAAGGGATTCCCAAATCCGGCAGGTCAACCAACATTCGCGTCTTCGGGCCCGGCTTCATGCTCCTCACAGCCCCGGCAACCATCCCGGTCCGAATAGCGGCATCGACTTCTCTCGTACCACCCATCGGCTGAATTTTAACCTTGTCCTGGAGACCATACTTTTCCAGAACAAAGAGCGTCAAAAAATGCGTGGACGACCCGTGGCGGGTGATAGCAAGCACTTTTCCCTGAAGCTGCTCCGGTCTTGCGATCTCAGGCTGTACGAACAAGCTCATCGCCGGCCGGTTGGTAATACTACCAACGGCAATCAGCGGAGCGCCTCGGAGAATGGAGCTGACCACGGCGTTGCTCGCGGCGATGGACATATCTAAATTTCCCCCCACCATCGCCTGGACCGTAACGCTCCCCGAACTTATGTAAACAAGCTCTCCCTTTAGACCATGCTTCTCAAATGCCCCGATCTCCTTCGCCATCCACAGCCCGGCAAAAATAGGGCTTACGGCGGAGTAAGCAACGGTGACCTTGGGTGGGGTCTGCGCGAGCAGCTCGCGCGGCATGGAAACCAGAAAACATAAAAAGAACGCTCCGAACAGCGAAGCCAAGCGTGACGTGTGAGTCGAATGCATAAAGACCCGATGCAACTCATCGACCCCGGTCAACCAGCTCGAAACCTGAAGCTCCTTATATAGGCCAGCCGTGCTCGGAAACGTCGACACGGTTGCCTTCGATATCTTTGATCCAGCTTTCTGCAATGGCGCCGTAGGTGTTGTCCTCGGCTTTCGTGTCGGCAATTTTCTCAATCTCTTTGACGCTATCGACTTTGAAACCAAAATGATGGATTCCCCATGGATATTTCTCACTGTGGATGAGGGCGAGATCGAGATGGCCGTCGGATAAATAAATAGTCCCGCCGGGCCGCCGATGTTTTTCTTCCATGCCGAAAACTCGTTTGTAATACTCCGCGGTCTTGTCAAGATTTTCGACATTGATCGCGATGTGTCTGATTCTTGGTTTTTCCATGGTCGGTCTCCTCCTTTATGTAATTATGTAATGACAACTTCAAAATTCACCCGCATCGATTGATCCTTTGAGCCTCCTTTCCCTCGAGAGACTGTGTCACAATGTCATCCTGAGGCGGTAGCCGAAGGATCTCGCATTTGCAAGGCAATCGTTAGATTCTTCGTCTGCGGCTCAGAATGACATTCGTGTGATTTTCGCATTGCGACACAGTCTCCGACGGGAGAGGATTTAGGTGAGGGTGAAAGGATTTCAATTGAGCGGAACCTTTTCCATCTCTTTAGCCACTCCGTAGCGATACAGCGCAAAAAGGTCGAGGGACTCTTTCACGGCGTCGAGCGCCATCTGTTCTTTTTTCCCTTTGGCATACTCGGTCAAAAACGGCAGAAACATATCGCTGTGCTCTTCGTCCGCCTGGCGGTGGACGTCGAAGTTCGGCATATCCCTCCATTGCAGGCCCATGTCTTCCATCCAGCGTTTGCCCATCCGGGTGGAGTGGCCGCCACCAAGATCGTTGAGCAGCCGGTCATCGTTGGTCCACTCGGTAACGGTCAATGACGAGAGCCCTTCGACCCAGCTCTTCTCTCTCGTGACCCAATCCCAGGCGTACAGTGTCGCTTTGGTCGTAGGAAGAGGCTTCGTCCCTAAAACTTCTTCCGGCGTCATGCCGATCTTTTGTGCTTGCTTTACGATCAGCTGAAGATGGCCGTACTGTGAATATTGATCTTTGATCATTTCGCCGTATTCATGTTCGAGGATTTTCTGCTTGATCGCCATCACCGGGCAGTTGCCCGAGACATGGGACCAGCAATCGCGTCGGTGGCGAATATACAAACCCAACTGAGATATCATGATCTGCGCCCGGCGTTGGTTACTCTTGAGGGAGAAATAGTACTCCAACTGCGGCGAGCGCATGTGGTCGCGTACCATTTCACCGATAACTTTTCTCCATTCCGCGACTTGCATCAGCGGTTTCCCGTAAGTGCGAATATCATCGCACTTTCATCGTATATAAGATTTCCTTGTCGCATGCCAATACCAGTTTTGAAAACTCGCAGCATGGGACAAGGCGCGTACCGGAAACTCGCCGAGCTTAGCTCACAGCGCGGGAGAGACAAGTTCGCGCCCCAAGAATTCCGTCACCAGCGGCCAGACCAAATTCGCCAGATACGGCTGGTAGCCGTCCGATTCCGTGGAAGCAAAGCCGTGGTTGCCAAAATGAAAATAGTGCCACTCGAGCGGTTGGCCATTAGCATGAAAACTCTCCATCACCCGCTGCTGCACCGGAAACGTGCTGGTGCGATCATTGCCGCCATAAAGCACCATGGTTGGACACTTGATCTCCCGCGCGGCATCACAGGGATGGCGCGGTCTCATGCGCGTCGTCGGTTCGTCCGCGACCGATGGATAATAGGCGACAAAAGCGCGCACGCCGGGAGTCGCCGCGACGAAATGGATACCGATACGCCCGCCCATGCAGTAGCCGATCACCCCCACGCGCGAAGCATTGACGTCGTTGCGCGCGCAGACATGGCGCCAACCTTGATCGATCACGCGGACAAAATCGGGATCCGCCGTCTTGTTTTGAATTTCCGTGCCTTTATCAATGTGGGTTTCGGCGGGATAACCCAGCATGTGATAAAGATTTGGAATCACCGTTGTGTAGCCGAGTTGGGCGAATTGGTAAGCCGCGGTTTTTAGATAGCCGGTGAGTCCCGAGTGCTGGTGAATCAAAAGCAGGCCGGGCCCTTTCTCCTCGCGCTCGGGATAGGCGATGTAGCCGGGAATTCCGTCTTTGTCTTCCTTCAGGCTGCGCGTAACAATTCGTGTCATCTCACCCTCCCTTTGATGCTCTTCGGATCACCAACTGATTTTCCCGGCTTAGAAGTTCCCTATATGATTCTCATCTCATCTAATCAAAAACCTCTCCTGGCTCCTCTTTCCCAAAGAGGGAAACAGAAAACTACGGATGGCAGACTCAACAGTTTTTTCTTTTCTCTGCTTCGCATCCGAGAGTTCCCCCTTTGAAAAAGGGGGAAGGGGGATTTGAGTTCGACTTCACCTGCGAGCGTTGGACTTTTAAATGAACTTCCGATACTCACACTAACGCAGCGCAACCCTAAAAATCCCTCTTCCCTCTCCGTCGTCGCGCAGCTTGTCTAGATTATCCGGTCGCCGTACCTTTGCGATCTTGTGCTCCTTGCGGTTGCCTTATGATTTTTTGTAAAGCTTGTCGAAAAAACCTTCGCGGCTTAACCGATCGACGATGGTATTGTCCATGAAAGTTTCCACCGGGACGCCCTTTTTACCCATGAATTCCAAGATCGTCTGAATCGCCTCGGGTTCGGCCCGAGGAATTCGTTCCAAATAAGTCACCGAGTCGCGGTAGTGCTCCTCCGCTGCTTTCGTGTCGGGAAAGTGCGCGTATTTCGCGATGATTTTCAGCGCTCTTTCCTTCTGCTGATTCATAAACGCCACGCCTTCCGCATAGGCGCGCACAATGCGCTCCACGGTGTCCGGCTCACGCCGATAATAATCGCGCGACACAGCAATGGTGTTCATGGAATAAGGAATTCCTAAATCGATGAGCCTTACCAGAATCTTCGGCTGGCTCGGCGGAGCGGCGCGCAGCTCGCCGGTCACAGCGCCCGCGATGGCGCGATTTTGAAACGCGGCCGCGACTTCGAGGGTACCGCCGAGCTGGCGCACATTGACGGCGCCTTCCAAGCCGTTCTTGCGCAGCAGAATTCGCGTCAAGTTGTCCGTAATCGAACCGAAACGGGTAACGCCCAGCGTTTTGCCCTTGAGGTCCTCGAGCCGATTTATTTCGGGTTGGACGTACAGCCTGTGGTACGGCTTGTTGGCGGTTGCAGCGACCCCGACGATGGGAGCACCGTTCAAGATTGCATTGATGACAGCGTTAGTCGCTCCACTTCCACCCTGCAAGTCGCCTCCGATCAACGCCTGCACAACCACAGGTCCCGAAGAAATGAAAATGACCTCACTCTGAAGTCCATTTCTTTCAAAGGCGCCGCTCTCCTTCGCCATCCACACGCCGGTGGCCATAGAGCCGATAGACGAATAGGCGAAAACGACTTTCTTGGGTTCCGCTGCAATGCCGTTGGAACCGAAAAGAAAAATCGGGAAGAGCCAAAGAAACATCTTGAGCATCTTCATCGTTTTTCTCCATCCGCGCAGCTTTTGTTCGAAAGAATTTGAAACTCTAAATCCTCTTCTTAACCGAAATTTCCCAGACCGCCGCCCAGGATCTCCACACCATTGGTCCTTTCGATATATTTGGCGAATTCGTATTTGTTTTCACGCGGATCTGGAATGCGTTTATCCTTCCCAGGTCGCTCGATGTCGAGGGGCTCGACCTGCGCGCAAATAAAATGCGGGCCGGAGTTTGACAGCGCCATTTTTATTTTCTCACGAAATCCTGCGGCGTCTTGAACCATGCATGCGCTTTCAATGCCGCAGCCTTTCGCCACTTGTTCAAGTTTCATTTTCCCGCCCGTTGCCGTCGGCATGCCCGGTTCCTTTTTGTGACTGCCTAAATAATTGCGGTTGTCCATGACGAGAATGATCAGATTGGTTGGGTTTTCATTGGCCACTGTGCCGAGAACGCCGAGATTCAAAAGCAAGTTCCCGTCGGCGTCCAGCGACAGGACTTTACGATTGGGCAGCGCCATCGCAAGCCCGAACGCGGCGGGAGTGCACATTCCCAACGTCGCGTGGAACAGGTTGGCTTCCCTGACCGCGAGCTGGCCCCAGAAGCCGCTGTTGTTGCCAATGCTGGAAACGACCAGAACGTCCTCCGGAATCATCGATGCCAATTCCTTCAACAATGCCAAACGGGTTACCATAAAGCCTCCTCATTCAAAATTACCGCGATGCATCTAAGCCAAGCTCTCGCGCTCTCGTTACATTCTTTGATGGTTCTGACGATGTCCTCGGAGCGGCTCACGACTCGATAAGGAACATCCATAGCATCAAGGCCGGGCTCCGTAGTCTTCTTGTAAAGACCCATCCAGCGCGGATCACCGATGTCTCCGCGATACGGGATTACGACGAGCAATGGCACTTCGTGCAGGATATTGACCCGCGCGAGATGATAGGTCGCCACCAACAAACCGGAGGTGGCGAGTATCAGCGCCGGCTTCTTTCCTCCAAACCACGCTCCAAAGCCGACGCCCACCGCCTCGGCCTCGTTGGCCGTCCCGACGTAGCGCATTTGTGGATCCGCAGCGAGCATTTTGTAGACCTCGATGAACTGGGCGTCCGGCACTCCGGCGGTAAAATCGACCCCCGCCGCTTTGAGTCCCTGGACCACCAGTTTTGCTTTTTCTAACTTCATTCTCTCCTCCTAGCTTATTGACCAACCGTCTTGTTGAACAGCTCCACCAGCTGTCTTATTTTTGGCCCCCACTGCAGTGGCGAAACCACATGGAGCTCTCCCTGCGGCTCCACGATCCATGGAACATCTTTACGCGGCGCCCACCGGCCCTGACTCTTTACCATAACCTCGCTCGCTTCTTTGGAGAGATGATAGTCTAAGAGCAGCGCCGTCGCATAAGGATGCGGCGCTCGCGAGGTAATCGCGATGATCGATGGCGGCCTGACTATTGTGGGGCTATAGGTGATGAAATCTACCGGCGCCTTTTTTTCTTTGAAGGCAACCGCGTTGTGGACATAACCATCGACAATCAGATCGTGCTCGCCGGTAGCAACGAGTTGTGTCATGAAAGTATGCGATTGCCGCGAAAATCGCACCTTTTGCTCCGTCACCAAACTCCTCAAAAAGCTCGTGGCCTTGGCTTCTCCCCAGAGATCGATGAGCCCGGCGAACAGATCATGCGCCTCCAGATCCATGATCATACTATCTTTCCACCTTGGCCTGAGAAGGTCTTCGTAACGCTTGGGAACCTCGCCCGGCTTCACCCTGTTGGTGTTGTAGATGACCGCCATGCCAATGGCATAGATCCCCGGCCAATATCCTTCCGAGTCTACAAACCCTTTGCGCAGAAAAGGAACCATCGGGCTCTTGTAGCGCGCGAGGATCTTTTTTTCGATCAACTCGGGAACATACAAACCGGTCAAGGTCACCATGTCAGCCTGGTAGGCGCCGGCACGATACTCCGTAGAAACTTTGTTGAGCACGCCCGGCCCGCCGAGACTGACAAACGCCACTTTGATAAATGGATAGCGCTTGTTGAATCCGTTAAGGATCTCTTGCGTATCGCGCAGATTCGTGGCGGCATAAAACGTCACCGTGCCTTCTTTCTTCGCGTTTTCGAGCAGAACTCTCTCGCGTTCCTCCGCTGGTAACGAATTCAGCTTGGCCAGAGTTTCTTCCACCTCGGCGGCGAAAACATTGGCTTCGATAATATTGAAAGCCCAAATAAGCATCCCAAAAGTTCGCATCATTGTAGTCAGCATCTTCATATTTTTACCTCTATTGTCCGGTGATTTTCCTGAACAACGTGACTACATCGTGGTAGCGTCTACCCCATTTCATCGGTGAAACAACGTGGATATCGGTGCCTGGTTCTGCAAGCCACTTTACATCAGCGCGCGTGGTCCAGCGCCCCTGCTTGAGCGCCATCAGCTCGTGTGATGGCTTAGAAAGCTTGTAATCCACCAGCAGCGCGGCGGCGTAAGGGTGCGGCGCCTTCGCTGCGATGGAAACCGTCGACGGCGGCTTAACGATGGTGGGATTGATGAAAACGAAATCGATCGGCGCGCCTTTGCTTTTGAGATCAACGCCATTGTGCACGTATCCATCAATCAACAGATCATGCTCCCCAGCCGCGACCAGCTGGGTCATATGCGTGTGCGATCCGCCGGTCTGAAATTTCAATTCCTGTTCCTGGGTAAGCCTCTTCAAATACTGGCTGGCCTTTTCCTCTCCCCACAGATCAATGATGCCGGCGAACCAATCATACCCTTCCGCATCCATCATCAGTCTGGTTTTCCATCTCCGGTTCAATAAATCTTCGTAGGACTTCGGAGCATCCCCTGGCTTCACCCGACTCGTGTTGTAAATCATCGTGTAGCCGGTCGCATAAACGCCTGCCAGATAGCCTTCGCTATCGGCAAAACCCTTACGTAAAAACTGCGCATTCGGACTCTTGTATTTAACGATGATCTTCTTATCCGCCAGTTCAGGAACAAACGTTCCTCGCAAAGAGACAACATCGACGTTGTGCAGATTGGCGCGATATTCGGTGATGATTCGGTTAGCGACGCTGGCACCGCCGAGTCTGGTAAACCGCACTTCGATAAACGGATACTGCTGGTTGAAGCCGCGGATAACTTCTTGAGTATCGCTCAGGCTGGTGGAACCGTAGTAATAGACGACGCGCTCTTTTTGGGCTCCTTCGACGAGAATTTTGCTGCGTTCCGGCGCCGGCTTTCGGTTGATTTCAGCCAGTAATTCATCCACGTCGGCTTTGGCGGGCAACGCCATCGACGCTACGGACCATGTCGTGAACCAAAGTATGATCCATTTGCTCGAAAAAGGAATTTTCATAGTACCTATGCTCGCGCTTGTGGATTTCAGCACGAATGCAAAATATGTATGACGCAGTCCTCTTTTTCCGTTGCTTCGAGAATTGACGTTGAAAGTGGTTTTCTTAGCAGCTCGTTAAGATTTTTGGACTTGCTTTTGCTCGCTTTCTTTCGCTGCAGCTTGAACGGCGCGCCAAACCTTCTCCGGCGTCAATGGCAGATCCTTGATCCGCGCGCCGGTGCTCCAGGCAATCGCATTCGCGATTGCCGGCGCTACCGGAATGATTCCACCCTCGCCTAAGCCCTTAGCTCCGTAAGGTCCCGGTCCATTGCCATCCTCGATCAAAATGGATTCGAACTCATCCGGCACGTCGTCAAACGTCGGCACTTTATAGTCGACCAAGCTCGAATTGATAATCTGTCCGCCGTCCCACTGGTACGCTTCATAAAAAGTGTGGCCGAAGCCCATCATTGCCGATCCCTCGTCCTGTCCTTCACATTGGAGCGGATGGAGCGCCTTGCCGGCGTCCGCCGCGGTCACATATTTTTCGACGTGCACTTGACCGGTCTCTTTATCAACCTTTACTTCCGCAGCGCCGATGCCAATTTCCCAGAACAATGGATTCGCGGGTGTTGGCGCCATACCACTATGCGCATAACCGGTTCCAACCAGCTCACCGCCCTGCATGGCAAAGTGTTTGTTAATCAATTCCCCATAGGTGATTTTCTTCCCGCCGGCCAGCGCTTCGCCGTCTTTCAACGTAATTGCGTCCGCGGGGCACTCAAAATGTTCCATTGCCAGCTCGACGATTTGCCTGCGCGCGTCGCTTCCCGCCAACTCCACCGCTTTGCCCATGACCGTGGTCGATCGGCTGGAACCGGTGGAGCGGTCAAACGGCGTGAACGCCGTATCGATTGGCCGGATCGTGACTCGATCAAGTGGGACGCGCAGTTCTTCGGCAATGATTTGGCTCATGACCGTTTTCGCGCCTTGCCCTAGCTCGGACGTCCCGCACATAAAAGTGACGCTCCCATCGGCCAGTATGTGCACTGTCGAGGTTGACGCCAGCGGCGCGCCAGGATCGGTGGTGCCAAAACCGACTCCCCGGCCATGCCCTTCCTTCGAAACCGGCCCATCCCAACCGAGCTTGTCTGTGACCAGCTTGAAGCCTTTAAAGAGATCCGCATCCAGCGCTCTGTAGTTGGGCCGGATCTCTTCGCCTTTTTTAACCAGGTTCTTCAGACGCAGTTGGACAGGATCCATCCCCAATTTCTCCGCGATAATATCCATCTGCGACTCGGTCGCCCACGCTGTCTGCGGCCCGCCGATGGAACGAAACGACGCGGCGGAAACCGTATGCGTATAAATGCAGTAGGAGTTGATTTTGAGATTCGGGTAACGATAGGGCCCGAGAATGCGCGTAAGCGTGCGCCCGGTAACCGTCGGACCGGTCTCGGCGTAAGCCCCAGTGTTGAGCCAAATCTCCGCCTGTTTCGCCATCAAGGTGCCGTCTTTTTTTACGCCGGTTTTGACTTTGCATTTGATCGCATGACGACGGCAGGTGGCCATTGCCTCGGAAAAATTTTGCACCACCCGCACCGGCCTTTGCGCTTTGCGCGCCAGAGCCACCACCAGCGGCTCGATCTTCGCCCCCGATTTGCTGCCATAAGCCGCTCCGACGAAGTTGGTATGAACCCGCACTTTGGAGAGCGGAACTTTAAAAACCTCTGCCACCTCCTGACGCACACCGAATGGGTGGCCGGTGGAGGCCCAAATGGTGATGCCGTCCGTATCGACCTGAGCAATGGAGGTATGCGGTTCCATCGAGTAGTGGAAAATCATCGGAAACTCGAAATTGTCCTCGACGATTTCATCTGACTCAGCAAAACCTTTTTCCACATCTCCTTTAACCAACTCGGTCTTGAAACAAATATTCTTTTCGGCGAAGGGGTGAACCAGTGGCGCAGCGTCAGCTATCGCCTTCTCAACCTCTATCGCCGCCGGAAGCTCTTCGTAGTCGACATTGATCTTGGTCAACGCCTCCTCTGCGGTCGCACGATCAACCGCGGCAACCGCGGCGACCGGCTGGCCGGCGAAGATTGCCCGATCCAGCGCGATGATCGGATGATCTTTGCTCTTACCGCCGCGCCCCATGTAAGGAGTAATATCCGCAAAGTCTTCCCTTGTAACCACAGCCACGACACCGGGCATCGCTTCCGCGGCCGCTGTATCAATAGAACGGATGCGCGCGTGCGCGTAGGGGCTGCGTAAAAACTTTCCTTCGATCATTCCCGGAATGATAAGGTCAGCGACGTACTTCGCCTTCCCCGTAACCTTGTCGATGCCGTCCACGCGCCGCACTGAAGTTCCAACGATTGTAAAGTCGCGCTTTTCCGTGCTCATCTACTAATCCTTTGCCGATTCTCCATGATTTGAGAAATGATTTTGATCTCTCCGGTAAATTGCTGTCAGCTTGCTGCAGAAGGTTTAAGTTCTAATCAGAAGACCAGAAATACCTTGTGCGTATAACGCGCCGCGTAGTGTGTCAAGCTAGTAGCAACGTAGCCACGACGATACAGGGACCAGATGTAGGGTGGCCGGCACTTCGATAAACTCAATGTCCCGAGCCGAGTCGAGGGACCGGTTGCCCTATCGTTGAGCTGGCGGAGAGTCCATGTCACTATCGCTCGAAGTTCACCTTCGGACCCGCTCGTCTTGAATAACCCGATCTTCGTCTCTTTGATTTCGACCCTCTTGCTTCTTTCATTGCTCTCTTGTAGCCCGTACACCGCGGTGCAGCCAGCGGTCAATTCCGCGCTCGTCGAATTAATACCGATCACGCTGGATTCTCGAGATCCCCAAAGAAAAGAGTTTGGCCATCTCATATTCTTGAACGGGTTCCAATTGCGCTCGCGAGATCCACGGTTCGGCGGACTCTCTGGGCTGGCCGTCGGCGGGGACGGAAGGTTGTACTCTGTGTCGGACCGTGGCTACTGGGTTTCGGCCCAGATGACATTTGGCGCGGATGGCAAGCTAGCCGATCTTACTGATTGGAAAATCCAGCCTATCCTATCCATGACAGGTTCTCCCCTCACTAGTCCATTGTACGACGCTGAAGCTCTGACCCGTGCGCCCGACGGTTCGTTTCTAATTGCCTTCGAAGGTTTCCACCGCATCTGGCGATATGCCCCACCGCCGGCAACTTTTGATTCAGTGCCAGTGCCGGTGCCAGTCCCGCCCGACTTGGCCAATGCGCCTTTCAACGGCGGGCTAGAGTGTATCACCGTGATGCCGGACGGCAGAATACTTGCTGTAACTGAAGAGTATGCCAACCGGGACGGAACTTTTAAGGGTTGGCTGCTGGAAGAGAACCACTTTGAAGAGCTTTCTTACTTTCCCACCAAGGGCTTCCAAGCGTCCGATTGCGCCGCTCTGAAAAACGGCGACGTGATTTTCATTGAGCGCCGCTATGTGCCGTTGGGAATTTTGTTCGCTCGCTTGAAATTGGTTAAAGCGGCAAACATTCGACCGGGAGCCAAGCTATCCGGCGAAGAGCTTTTGCGGCTTGAATACCCTCTCGAAGTCGATAACTTCGAAGGCGTGGCCGTGCAGGAAGACCCGCTCGGAGGCACAATGATTTATCTGGTCTCCGATGATAACTATAATGCGTTTCAGCGCACACTCTTGCTGCAGTTCCGTCTCATTGACAGCGACGCGTCACATTGATTAGTTTGCACCAGTTGTCAAGATAGGCTTGTGCGGTTATGCCAGAGGAAACCGAATACACGTTCCCTATCGATTATCTCAGCAACTTTTCCACCGAAGTTTTCATTCATTTTGGCGTGCCAGAAGCAGACGCCCGTCAAGCCGCGGATGTATTGGCCAAAAGCGATTTACGCGGCATCGATTCCCACGGCGTCGCGCGCCTCCACACCTATTTCGAAATGCTGGAGTTGGGGCGAATCAATCCCAGACCCAATATCAAAATCGTCCGGGAGAAAGCGAGCGTCGGGACTGTCGATGGAGACAACGGTTTGGGGCTGGTCGTGGGACCCAAGGCCAATGAGATGGCGATGGCAAAAGCCGAAAAATATGGCTCGGCTTGGGTAAGCGTGTGCAACACCAATCATTTCGGCATCGCCGGTTACTACCCCTTGAAAGCGCTTGAAAAAGATTTAATCGGCTGGGCGATGACCAACAGCACTAAGCTCGTCGCGCCCCTATGGGGAGCGGAAAGGATGCTCGGGACAAATCCCGTTGCCATCGCTTTCCCTGGTTACAAAGAACCACCCATTGTCATCGACATGGCCACCAGCGCCGTCGCCTATGGAAAAATCGAAATCGCGCTGCGCAAGAAAGACCAGGTTCCCAAAGGGTGGGTCATTGATAAAGAAGGGCACGCCACGACCAATCCGCAAGATATGATCGCTGGCGGCGCGCAACTACCTCTCGGTTCGGAAAGAGAGATGGGCGGTCACAAAGGCTACGCACTGGCGTCGATGGTCGATATCTTGTGCTGCATTTTGAGCGGCGCCAACTGGGGACCGTTCGCGCCGCCCTTTGCGTTAAGACAAGAGATCCCAAAACGCAGTGTGGGCAAGGGCATCGGTCACTTTTTCGGCGCCATGCAAATCGACGGCTTCATCGACAAAGACGAGTTCAAGAAACAAATCGACGAATGGATTCACGTCTTCCGCAACACCAAGCCCGCCCCCGGCACCAACGGCCCGCTTATTCCCGGCGATCCTGAAAGAGAAGCGGAAGCGATCCGAAGCAGAGAAGGTATACCGCTGATCAAGCCCGTGGTGGATGACCTCCTGGATATCTCGCGCAAGACCGGAATACCGTTTGACCTAACCTGACCAAAACATTCCGGACACCGGAATATCTTGGAACGCTACTTCCCCTGCGAAAGCTCCCGGTTTATTTCCTGCACCCAGCTGAAGTTGTAGATCTTGTCGAGTGGGATATCGGCAGTGATCTTGGTCTGGCGTTTGCGTTCGTTGAGAAGAGTCTCCATTTGGGCGCGCGTCAGCATCCCGTCCACCGCCGCTACTTTTTTGAAAATATCATAGGTGTATTCCGCCGTTTCCTGGTCCAATTCGAGCCATTGCGCAAGCAGGCCTACTATCTTCGGTCGGTTGGCAGGGTCTAGCGTATGGCGGATTCCGCGCAACCCGGCACGCAAAACTTTTCTTGTTTCGTCGCGTCTGCGCTCCATTATTTGATCGCTGGTTGCTCCTCCGACAAATGGCAGTTCAATTTCATCAGCTACGTCGGCAAGAACTCGAAGTCCTGCCCGTTTTGCCACGACGACTCCCTGGGGACCGAGCATTGCCGCATCGATTTGTCTTATCTTGAGCTGTTCCAGCCTGATCCCTTCGTGGCCGGTGGCTAGAACTTTGAGATCGCGACTCGGATCTAAACGATTTTTTTCCAGGAGTAATCGAGTAATGACATCGGTGGTAGCCCCCGGCGTATCTATGCCGACTATTTTGCCGCGCAGATCCGCGAATGTCTTTATCTCAGGCCTGGTGATTAGCGAATCCATGAGTTTGTTGGAGAAGAAGATGATGGTTTTGAACGGAAACCCTCTAAGGGCGGCTCCTATGGCCGTCCCCGTTGCGGTGGTGAAGTGAATTTCTCCATTCACCATAGCAGGCGGGATGATCGAGGGCTTCATGACGATGAATTCGGGTTGCACACCTTCCTGGGCAAAAAAACCCGTCTTCCAGGCAACGATGAGCGGAAGGTAACTGACCGAAGGGCTTGGCACGCCGATTCGATACGGCGCCGCCGAAGCCAACCCGCGCGAGAGCAGAATACCCACCAGCATACCAGTAAA
>Ga0209684_1000017_pt1 | contig 28502 bp, 28 predicted proteins | sample PanSoiPlot6MoBio_FD_188322 | JGI IMG/M metagenome (GOLD analysis project Ga0209684, IMG submission 188322) | Tropical forest soil microbial communities from Panama analyzed to predict greenhouse gas emissions - Panama Soil Plot 6 MoBio (SPAdes)... | ecosystem: Environmental > Terrestrial > Soil...
TCCCTCGACCATATTTGTTCCGCCATAAGGACCTGCGCGAAGAATATCATCTAGGCCGCGCCGTACCTGATCGAAATTGTGAGTCAACGGCTGCAATATCCGTGCGCCCTCGCTGAAGGTGATGATTCCGACGCGTGTGGTTTGTGAATTAAGCTGGCCGAGCAGCCGACGTGCTGCCACCACTTCAGCCGAAAGAACCGAATTTCTCAGGTTTCTGAACGGAGGCATTCCAAAACCGCCAAGACCAAATCCACCAATCGTGACCTGCGGTCTACCAAAACCGCCGGACGCCGAATTGTCGGGCAGTGAACCTTGATCTCCAAAGTCAGCGCCGGCGTACAGCGCGGTGCTGCCTGAGATGTCGATGACCAACATAATATCAACATTTTCCGAACGGGCGTTTGGGCTGGCGACTTTGCCGCTAACCAGGATAGTGTTTTCCTCTTGAGCAAGGCGCGAGCCTTCTTTGGGAGAGAGAATTTGGACTTTGGGCTCGGCTCCCCCGGCGACTTGCGGTAGGGAGAAGGCTGACACTATGAAAAACCATAGCCAGATCGGGAAAAACGGTATAGACCTCATGGCGGCCAACCTCCGAATGATAAAACGCTAACACGAAACCTTTGGGGAGTAAACGACAAGGGGACAAAGAGTAAGCACGGAAGTACCGATACGCCGAATTCCCAAAACCGCACAGAGCATGTTATAATTGCACGCGTGGATAAGCGGATTGTATCAGCGTTTGTCATGGCATTGGTCCTCGGTTCCTTCGGACCCGCCTTGGCGGACTACACTATAGTCCTAAACAACGGTAGACGAATTACCGTTCCGAGCTATTACGAAGAGAACGGATTGATCAAATTCCAGGGGTTTGGCGGCGAGATCGGGATTTTCAAAAATCAGGTGCAAACCATCGAACAAACGCAAGCTGACAAAGCGCAGCCCTCCTTGGACCTTACGAAGCCACAGCCATCGGCGCCGACAAAAGAACCTACCGCGGGCCAGACGAAAATCCCCCCGCCCCTTTTAGACAAGAAAGTGGTTTCGCCGGATAAGTTGCTGGCTGAGCAAAGGGCGAAAGAGGAAAAGGAGTACGTCAAACGAGTCGAGGAGATCACCCAGCGGATTAAAGAGGAACGATATCGCTATGCGGAGGCAACAACCGGTGTTACCGGTCCTGAACCAGGTTTTTTTACAACCGATGAAGCCTTTCAACGCCATCAAGATGACTTGATGTCGCGTTTGATAGATGCGCAAAATAATCCCGGCGGCCCGGGCAACCAGGGAAAAGGTGCCTTAACGCCGGCAGGCAACAACGTGCCGCCACCCTACACGGAGAGGGAAAAGCAATTGAGCGAACTCAGGTACCGCTTGGATCAACTCGAACAAGAGCGCAAAAGACTGATTGAAGAGATGAAACAAAAAGACTTTAACGTTGGCTCAATGTTCCTTGAATGATGACGCGTTCTTGATTTAGAGCTGTTCTGCTGCTGCTCTTAGCCCCAATAAATAACTCTGCACGCCAAACCCAGTAATCTGTCCCACCGCCGCCCCGGCGATGTACGAACGTTTCCGGAATTCCTCCCGCTTGTAAATATTGGAGATATGCACTTCAACGGCGGGAATTCCCGCGGCGGTGATCGCATCCCGCAAAGCGACGCTCGAGTGGGTGTAGGCGGCAGGATTGATAACGATGGCCCCGAACTCGCTAGGCGCTTCCTGAACCCAACCCACTAGCTCTCCTTCACTATTGGATTGGCGGATCGCCACTTCCACCCCCAGCTCCTTGGCCAACTCGCGGATCCGCTTATTGATCTGCTCCAAAGTCAGATGGCCATAGATCTCCGGTTGTCTCTTACCCAGCAGATTCAAGTTTGGGCCGTTGAGTACCAGGATTTTCTTTTTCTTCGCCATGGAGGATTTCCGTGACTACGCGCCGAGAGCGCTTAAAATTTCCGCCGCCGCCAAACTGTGAAAACGGGTTTTTCCAATACCTGCACAAACAACAAATTTGACCTTGCCTCCGGCTGACTTCTTGTCCAATTCCATGCCTTGGATCAAGCTTTCAACGGATACTTCCACTGGTATTTCCAAGGGCAGCCCGACCTTCTCAATGAGCTCGTGAATGCGCTTTAGACTGCTTTGGTCGCAAAATCCTTGTTGAGCTGAAATGGCTGCTGCTTTGGCCATGCCAATCCCCACCGCTTCACCGTGAAGGAATCGCGAGTAACCCGTCGCGGCTTCGAGAGCATGGCCGATGGTGTGGCCGAAATTGAGTACCGCGCGATAGTCGTCCTCACGTTCGTCCTTCTCAACCACTCGCGCTTTGATGGCGCAGCAATTCGCGATCACCTGCGTCAACAACTCCTCGTCCAAGCCCATCAGTCGTCGGTGTTCTTGCTCCAGGAGGCGAAACAGGGCCGGATCCTCGATGATTCCGTATTTTATGACTTCCGCCAGTCCCGCGATCAGCTCGCGACGCGGCAGCGACTGGAGCATCTCAGCGTCGATCAAGACCAAGCGCGGCTGGTAGAAGGCCCCGATAAGATTTTTACCATCCTGATGATTGACTCCAGTCTTACCACCCACACTGGAATCCACTTGAGCGAGTAAGGTCGTGGGAACCTGAACGTAGGGTACCCCACGAAGATAAGTCGCCGCGGCAAAGCCGGCGAGATCTCCAATCACGCCGCCGCCCAGCGCTAGGATGCACGCCCCACGCTCGAACCGGTTGTCGATCAGCCGATCATAAATCGAAGCCAGCGATTTCAGATCTTTGTGTGCCTCGCCGTCGGGAACCAGGACCGGCGTCGCTTGAAATCCCGCGCTTGCGAGTGCCCCGCAGATTGCATCGAGATAGAGTTGCGCCACCGTTGGATTGGTAACAACAGCTACTTTGCCGCGCAAACCTGCCCGCTTAAGAAACTCACCGGCTCGGGCCAACAATCCGGTACCCACATAGATCGGATAGGAACGATCTCCCAGATTGACCGTTAATGTTCGCACGGCTCAGCTCTCTACTTTCAACAATTCGATGATCTTGTCTACCACCTGGTCTATGGTCAAATCGGTGGTATCCACGGACGAGTGCGCCAGAGAATACTTTTTTTCCCGCTGCTGCAAAAGTTCTTCTATGCGCTCCCTGCGATTAGTTCCTTTCAGCAGTGGCCGCTTTGCGCCATTTCCGGCTCGCTTCAGCAGGACTTCTGCCGACGCCGTGAGGCAAATCAACAGGGTTTTCTGCAGTAGCAGCTCCAGGTTCTCCTCATCCATCACCACACCACCACCGGTGGCAATCACCTGCCCTTCCTCGCCTAACACCCGGGCGAGGGTATCTTTCTCGAGCTTGCGAAAGCCAAGCTCCCCCTGTTGGTCAAAAATTTGCTTTACTTTGAGACCCGTTGCTTTCTCAATAGCTCGGTCCAGGTCGACAAAGCGCCGCTTGAGCCGCCGTGCCAGAGTACGGCCCACGGCGCTCTTACCGACGGCCATGAAACCGGTGAGAGCGATGTTCTGTTTCGAATTCCGCAGCAACGGCTCAGTAGCTTTTGATTTGTTCTAAGTAGCGTTCGTAGTTGCGCTGAATCTCGCGTAATGAGTCTCCACCGAATTTTTCCAGAAACGCATTAGCGAGCTCAAAAGCAACCACGGACTCACCCACGACGGCGGCAGCCGGTGCGGCGCAGACGTCGGAGCGCTCGACGGAGGCATCCGCCGTTTGCTTAGAACGGAGATCCACCGATTGCAACGGGCTCATGAGCGTCGAAATCGGCTTCATGGCGACCCGAACCACCAACGGCGCGCCGTTGGTCATTCCCCCCTCAGTGCCACCTGAATTGTTGCTTCCCCGGTAAAAACCGGTGGGGACGATTCTCGGTGTACTTTCTGTAACCATCTTGGCCGGATCGAAGAAGATTTCATCATGCACTTGCGATCCGCGCCGACGCGCCATTTCAAACCCGAGTCCGATTTCAACCCCTTTGATCGCCTGGATGCTCATCAAAGCCTGTGCTAGACGACCATCCAACTTGCGGTCCCACTGCGTATGGGTTCCCAAACCGGGCGGCAAACCTAGCGTGACAACCTCGAAGATACCGCCCAGCGTGTTGCCTTCTTTTTTACACTCTTCGATCAAGGCGATCATCTTTTCTTCGGCAACTTTATCCGCCGTGCGCACGGGCGACTCTTCGGCCCGAGCATAGATCTCTTCAAAGGTAAGTCCATCGGTTGCAGACGGCACGTTACCGATGGAACGAATGTAACCCATGACTCGGATACCGAAGGGCGAAAGCAATTGCTTGCTGAAGGAACCTACTGCGGTGCGTGATACCGTGTCCCGCGCGCTGGCGCGCTCTAGGATGTCGCGAATATCAGCCCGATCATACTTCAAAACTCCGGTCAGATCTGCGTGGCCTGGGCGCGGTTTGGTCACCGCGATTTTTTCGTCCCGATCCTCCGGGGCCGCAGACATCTTCTTGGTCCAGTTCTTCCAATCCCGGTTTTCAATCCCGAGTGCCACTGGCGATCCCAACGTCTCGCCCCAACGTATGCCCGAGCGAATCTGGACTTCGTCCTTTTCAATGAGCATCCGGCCGCCCCGGCCGTAGCCTTGTTGGCGGCGCCAGAGATCATGATTAATTGCTGCGACGTCGATGGAAAAACCGGCCGGCACCCCGTCGATGATCATGGTTAGACAGGGACCATGGGACTCCCCCGCTGTGAAATAGCGCAGCATGGGGGCATCCTACTCTATTCCGTAGGAGCAGGCTAGGGGCTCGGAGACACGTAAGGTGGTACGTCTCCTTGGGTCTTTTTCAGCTGCTCGCGCCAGAGTTGTTCCGCGGTGGGGAGATTCTCTGAACCCTCGGGAGCAATGCGCGGAGTGATAAAAACCATCATTTCTTCAAATTGTTTCGTCCAGCTCATGTTTTTAAACAGCCATCCGAAAATGGGAATATTTTTCATCCAGGGAATTCCAAGCTCGTCGGTAGTAGTAGTGTCCTTGAGAATTCCACCGACCACGATTGTCTCGCCATCTTTGACCAAAACGTTGGCAATCGCCTCTCGGCTTATTTCGTCGAAGGGAATAACCCCGCTGGAAGCCGCACCTGAAGAAGGGCTTGCCGTCGGCGCAACTGTGCTTGACTTCACGCTGATATTCATCAGTACGAAGCCATCCGAAGAGACCTGAGGGGTCACAGTCAAAATAATACCTGTGGGTACCTTTTCGGTCGCCACAGCGGTTCCGGCTGCAGCCCCGCTACCGCTGGCAATATTCGTGGATGAGGGTAGTGCAATTCTGAGAATCCGCAGACTCTGAATGGTCGAAGGTACATTGTTAAGTGTTACGACCGACGGTCTCGAGATAATCTTGACGAGCCCTTCTTTCTCGGCAGCCGTCAACTCAACAGTGAGGTCCGTAAGGCCTCCGAGCCTATTTTTAAAAACGGAGATGTTAGGAGTCAGGCCGGCCGCCGCAGTTCCTGAGCCGGGGGGAAAATCGCTGGTGAACGTGAACCCGCCACGGGTAAACTGAAATTTCGTTCCTAGGGCTCTGGCAAAGGTTGGGTTGGTCTCGATAACGTTCGATTCGATGAGCACCTGAGGCGTCCGCGTGTCGAGCTTAGCGACCAATGCAGTCACGTCATCAAGCACGGATTGAATGTCTCTCACGACAATCGTGTTACTGCGATCATCGCTCGTGAGTATTCCCCGCTTACTTAAAAGCAGCTTTGCCTTAGGTTCAAGTTCTTTGACCTTTGCATAATTGACATTGAAGTATGCCGTCTGCAGCGGCTCCAGGTCGTCTTTGGCTTTTTGGGCAGCTGCCAGCTCGTCCTTTTCTTTTTTAAGCTGCGCGGCGGTCGATATCCGGACAATGTTTCCGCTTTGTTCTTTTCCCAAACCGTTGGTGTCGATGAGCAGATCCAATGCTTGGTCCCAAGGCACTTCAACCAGACGCACCGTGACTTTTTTGTTGACTTCATCCGTGACCACGATGTTTAGCCCACTCACCTCGGCAAGCAACCGGAATACATTCTTGATGTCCGCGTCTTTGAAATCAAGCGAGAGCTTTTGCCCGGTGTAGACTTTGGTTTGACCGCGAGTCTCGTCTCGAACCGGAAGGCTGCCTTGATTCTCGCTGGAGGCCGGCTTGACCTCCGCAGTCCTAAGGTCTACCCGTGTACCGTCCTTTACCAAATCGACGGTCTGCTTGCTACTTGTTTTTGCGTCTTGAATCCCGATGACGACCCTGAGTCCCCCATCCTCTGCTGTAACCGTGTAGGGAGGAACTTCGGTTCCTGGTACGTCCGCCGTGAGCCGCGCATATCCTTCGCCGTAACTAAACCGCAACGTTTCCACCAGCGGCGTCATGACGCGGAAGGTTTGGACTTCAGTTTGCGGCTTGATATCGCCGAAGATATCGATCACGATGCGCGATGGTTGAACGAGCGGAAAATGCCGGTATCGAGCTATTGGTTTCGACAACTTGAGCCTTATCACCGTTTGACCCGTTTCCTCGCGAACTGAGAGATCCTGAATTTTGAGCGAAGCTAAATCCTGAACCTCCTTTTGGGCCGATGCGGCCTGTGCCCGAGTTTCCGCGGCGGATGATCCACCGGTTGTACTCTCCTTCTCCTTGACGGTTGAAGCACACCCGAAGAACCCCGAAGCTAACCCCCCGGCGAGACAGATCATTGCAATCAACTTTACCAACGTGGACGATGCTCGCCTCACATGATTTAAAGAAAGCCCAAGAAAGTCCGCTGGTTTTTTCATTCTGCCTTCTCCGGAGACAACCTTATCTTGACCTCGCGCTTGTTTTTAGCGCCGGATAAATCAACCTGAAATTCTTCAACCACGATTCCGTCCTGCAGAATCGTTTTGACCTTTCCCTCGTTGGACCCGATCGGAGTACCAACTTTAACGCGATAACCCAGGCCCGCCGCATCTTCCAGCATGGCATTGGGTTCCTTCACATCCCAGATCACACCCACCAGCTTAAGCTGTCCCAATTCGTAGCGCTCTAAGGGCGACAAATTTTCACGACGACGAGTGGAAGCACTGCGCCCATTTAGGGTAAACGGGCGAAAAGGATCGCGTTTAGCGGACGTTGAAAAGCGCGGTGCTGTGGTCTGGCTCTTTTCCGCATCCGCAGCAGTTTCGCTCTTACTCTTGCCCGACTCTACTTCGCTGACTGTCATTCCCGGCTTGTCCTTGGCGGCGCCGACCTCCAGCGCGGTCTTAACAGTCGCTCGCGAAGCGGAAGATTGTTTTTCCACACCGTCCCTGCCTTGCTGCGCGGGTGCTTTGACCTTTTCTTGGGCAGCAATGACACTACTGAGCAAGAAAAAAACCACTAGCCACCCAAGTCTCTGTGTCGAACTTGCCATGTTTACTCTATTTCTTTGCCTTCTTTTCCTCGGCCACTTTTCTTCTTTCTGTCTCGTCCAAAAAGCGGTATGTCGTGGCTAAGCTGGAAATCTCCAACTCGACTCGATCCCCGCTGATTTTGGGATTCTTCAGATCGATGTTGTCGATGTTTATTGGTCGATTTAACTTCCCTACCTGTTCAAAGAACTGGCTAGCGTTATAGAAGCCGCCACGCACCACGATGTCCACCGGGATCTCAGCGTAAAAATCCTGATAATTTTCCGCCCGCGGCCGAAATAAGATGATTTCGAGGCCCGCCTCTCTTGCCTTGGCCGAAAGGTTACTCAATAGATCGGGGATTTCTTTGCTATTCGGAAGTTGGTCGGCGGCCGCTTTGAGTTTAGCGTCCAATTCTTGAAGAACATGTTGGACCCTTGGAAGACTGTTCGCGATGATTTTCTTTTGCTGATGGTCGCGGCGGACGCCGGCAATTTCATCATCCAATTTATTAAGTCGATCGTCGCCCGGTAAGTAAACGTAAAAATACCCGAGAATGAATAGAAACAGGACCGCCCCAACCAAAATCGCGATCTTCTGCTGGCGCGGACGATTCAGCAGTTCGGCAAGGAATTTGTTCATTACTGGCCACTCTTGGTCGCTGCAGGCGTGGGTGCGCCTTTGTCACTCCCAGCGGGTTCAGCAGGAGGTTGATATAAGAGTTTGGACTTGATCGAAAATCGCCGCGGCGGCATGCCCGGCTGCTCGGACTGAATCGTTTCAACCAGCTCCGTTTCTTTGAAGAATGCATAGGAACCAAGGGTCTTCAAAAACTCCGCGATGGTTTGGTTATCCACCGCCACTCCGGTAATCGTGACATTTCCCCCAGTTTCCCGGAACCCGGTGAGCCATAACGCGCTGGGTGTGGCGGCGGACAAGCTTTCCATGACGCCAAAAGGACCCGACTTCTTTTTGTTGATGCTGTCTAAAACCTGCAGCTTGCTTTGATATTCCTTGATCTTGCCTTGTATGATCCCCACTTCCTTGGCTTTGCGGTTGAAAACTTGCAACTCCGAGCGCAACTCTGCCAACTCCGTTTCTAAAATTGACGCCCGGTTCAGTTGATATAAGTAGACTCCAAGAATCGCGGCCACCGTCACGACGAGAGAGACGGTCGCAATCACAACCTCACGGCGCCGGCCTACCTCCGCTTTGAGTTCCTTAACCGGAAGAAGATTGATACGGATCATTTGTCGCCGGGTCTCCTAACCGCCAGACCGACTCCAACACCAAGCTGAGAGCCTGTTTCACTGAGATAACCCTTGTCGATCTTGTCGCTCACCCGAAACCTGCGAAATGGATCCGCGAGCTGAACCGGCACCTCTAGCTTTTCTTCCAACACCTCACACAAACCGGGAACTTTGGCGCCGCCTCCCGTCACATAGATCGTACGAATCCCTTCTTCCGATGCCACACCGCCGTATAAACTAAGAGTCCGCCGGATATCCTCTGCAAACGCTTCCGCCACGGGGCGCAGAGCTGCTTTGAGTTCAGGATATTTTTTGCCTTCGAGCATCCCGGTGATCTTGAGAGTCTCTGCTGCATCACTGGAAATCTGCAGGTCTCGACATAGAGTATCGGTAAATTCTCCACCGCCCCCAGGCAAATCTCCGGTAAAAGTTGAAATCCCGCCGTTCAGGACGTTGATGCTCGTGTAACGCGCCCCTACGTGCATGAGACCAATCACCTCTCCGGCAGCCTGCGGCTCATGGCTGGTTTCGTACATGCTTTCCATCGCAAAATAGTCGACATCCATAACCGCGGGCGTAAGCCCCGCCTGCTCAATGACATCGGTATAGCTTTTTACAATTTCTTTTTTGACCGCGACCAGCAGGATCTCCATCCTGCTGCCGCCTTCGAGGTAATTGAGGATTTGGTAATCGAGATTGACGTTTTCCAAGTTCTCCGGGATGACCTTACTCGCTTCAAACTCGACGTTGGCTTCTAATTCTTCCTGCTGCTGCGCCGGCAGCTGGAACTTCTTCATGATCACGGCCCGGCCTGGGACTGCCGAGATGACTTTTTTCGCCTTGACACCATGGTCTTGAACGAGACTGCGTACGACAACGACAACTGCCGCGCCGTCCACGACCATGTTATTTTGCACCGCCCCCGCGGGGAGGTCGCGGATCCCAGCGTTGAGCAACTGCCAGCCGTTCCGGTCCACGGAGGCTTCAACCATTTTTACCGAACTCGATCCAATATCGAAGGCGACAAATCCATTGTTTTGGCTGAATGAGTTGAGAAGTCCTAGATTGAGGCTTTTCCAAGACGCGGCCATGGTTACCTGCTAAAGACTTTGCGCTTCTCGCTCGTTTTCAATCCCAAAGCCAACACGATTCGTCGCTGAGTCGCTATTCGACACGCTTTCCCCTTCTCGATGCGGTCCAGGGTCAGGGGTGAAATGCTAGCCAGACGTGCGAGCTCGGCCTTGCTCAACATCTTCGCTTCGCGAAGTTTTTTTACGTTATTCGATGAGCTCATGGTTGGCCCTTGACCCTTTCGATGTCCGAGCGGATGAAAAAATAGGCGTGCAAAATGACAGGCCTAACATCAAGAGAGTGAGAAATTTTCCATGAAAAAGTTTTCTATAGTTATGCTTAATTATGCTTTCTGACAGGGACGGAGCTTCGAGTGAAGCAAGAACGTTGCCACGTGCGCGTCAATGTGCCGCCATTTACGCTGTAAGGGTCGCGGATTCGGCACCTGGAGTGAAGCGGAAAACTATTACACTGGACTGCCACATCTCCCAGCCATTCCGCATCAAGCTACCTTTTGCGACTTCAATCGCATATTTGCTTTTCCGCTTGGCGACCGTTAATAGTCCATTCATGAACAAGGCGGGAAATTTTGTACGCGTGGTTATTCCCGCGCCGCTTAGAGAGCCGCTAATTTACCGTGTACCGCCGTCCTTGCATGAACGTCTTGCCGTAGGCATGCGAGTTATCATTCCGTTAGGAAAACGAAAAGTTACCGGAATCGTCTTCGAACGGCTGGCCGCCACCGCGCTGCCCGAAACCAAAGAGATCCTGGCGCTCCCGGATGAACGGCCGGTGCTTGACAAAACACTGATCCAACTCAGTCAGTGGATCGCCAAATATTATTTAGCAAGCCTGGGAGAAGTTCTCGGAACTATTTTGCCGCCCAGCCTGAGAAGCCAAAGTCAACGAACGGTTGTCCTGAAGGACGAGACTGTTTTAATCAAGGATGCCATTCAGCGGAAAATTCTCGAACTGTGCCGTCAAAGTAAAGGCAAGATCGGCGTCAAAACTCTGACGCGATTTTTCGCGGGCCGAAATATTTACCAAGCTCTTGAGTGGCTCGAATCCCTTGGCGCCATTGAAATTCGCGAGCGCCTCCCCGCCCAGGACAAAAAACGCAAACCAACAGTTTTCGATTCCGCACAACCATCGAATCAATTGCCGGGATCGTTCATCCTAAACTCCGAACAAGAAAATGCTCTCGCAGCCATCGAGGAGCGACTGGCGCGCGGAGTGTTCGAGACGTTTCTCCTTTATGGCGTGACGGGAAGCGGCAAGACGGAAATTTACCTGCGCGCCATGGAAAAAGTTCGAGAGGCTGGACGACAGAGTCTCATCTTGATTCCGGAAATATCTCTCACGCCGCAACTGATCGATCGCCTCAAAGCTCGATTTCCAGGCCGCGTCGGCATTCTGCATAGCGCTCTCACCGGAGCGGAGCGCTGGGCTCACTGGTGGCAAATAGTTCGCGGCAACGTGGATGTCGTCGTTGGCGCGCGTTCGGCCGTTTTTGCACCACTGCCGGATTTGGGACTTATTGTTGTGGATGAAGAACACGACCCTTCTTACAAGCAGGAAGATGGCTTGCGCTACAATGGACGCGACGTGGCCGTGGTTCGGGGCAAGCTTCTAGGATGTCCCGTGGTCTTGGGTTCTGCTACGCCGGCCGTCGAGAGTTATGAGAACTGTGTGCGGGGGCGCTATCGCCTTCTGGAAATGACTCAGCGGATCGAAGGGAGATCACTGCCACAAATAAGAACCATCGATCTTCGATCAGAATTCGCAGCGGTGACGCCGGCTCAGACTAACCATGGGCCTGCGACTCGCGGGCGCAGGAAGAATGAACTGCGGCTGATTTCACCTCGCCTCGTAAAGTTGCTGCAGGAGAACTATCAAAACTCCAGACAGAGTTTAATCTTTTTGAATCGCCGCGGGTTTTCCAACTTTCTCCAATGCAGTCTCTGTGGCCACGTTTTGCGTTGCTCCTACTGCAGTGTGAGTCTGACTCTCCATCTAAAACAGAAAACCGTCTGCTGCCACCATTGTAATTTTCGCCGGCCGGTCACAGACATTTGCCCGGACTGCGGCAATTCCAGTCTTGCCGGTATCGGCGCGGGAACTGAGCAAATCCAACAGCTATTGCGTCGACTGCTGCCGGAGGCGCGTATCGAACGCATGGACCGCGACACGACTAGCAAAAGAGGGTCCCATGAGGCATTGATCCGCCGCTGGGAACAGGGTGAAATCGACATCCTTGTCGGAACCCAGATGATCACCAAGGGCCACGACGTTAGCGGCGTGACATTGGTCGGGGCGCTGTTGGCAGATGTATCGCTGAACGTGCCGGATTTTCGCGCAGCAGAGAGGTCGTTTCAGCTTCTGAGTCAGGTGGCAGGCCGTTCCGGCCGAGGCGATGATTCTGGAACCGTCATGATTCAAACCTATGCGCCGGATCATTATGTTATGGAGCCTCTCATCAACCACGACTACAAAAGTTTTTTTTCGACAGAAATCGGCTTGCGCCGAGCCTTGAATTACCCGCCTTTTTGCCGGCTTGTAAGCTTGAGGATCGATGGGCCAAAACCTGAGGAAGTCGAAAGCGAAGCTAAGTCGCTCGCCAAAAGACTGCGCCACCGGCAGAGCGTGGTACCGAAGTTTCGCCAACAGATCGAAGTGTTGGGCCCGGCTCCGGCGCCAATCGAGAAACTCCGTAACCGTTACCGATGGCAACTACTGGTCAAAGGGAAGCAGATTTCTTCGCTTCTGGAATTTGCCGGCCACGCGCGTCAAATAGCACCCCGATCGCGCCGCTTGCGCCTCAACATTGATGTCGATCCCTACAATATGTTATAAATTCTAATAACTTATGGCGATTTTGGAAATCCTAAAATATCCTGAGTCTGTATTGAGTCAGATGTCTCTTCCGGTCAAAAATATTACCGGGGAGACGGCGCAGCTGATAGATGATCTGCTCGACACCATGTATGCGGCGCCGGGTGTTGGTCTGGCAGCGCCTCAAGTAGGATCGTCTCAGCGGATTATTGTTTTGGACGTTGACCACGAACATCCGCACACCCAGGTTTACAAACTCATCAACCCCGTGATCAAGCACGCCGAAGGAGAAGTTATTTGGGAAGAGGGCTGCCTGAGTGTTGTCGACTTTACGGCCGAGGTGCGCCGGGCAGCACAGGTAGAAGTCGCAGCTTTCGACGAGAACCAGAAAGAAGTCAAGATCGAAGCCGAAGGTCTCCTGGCCGTCGCGTTGCAGCACGAGATCGATCACCTTGACGGCAAGCTCTTTATCGATCGCATCAGCCGTTTGAAAAGGGACCTCTACACGCGGAGACGAAAAAAGATGCTCCGCACCGGCATCGAACCTCAATCCGAACACTCTCGAGTCATGATCTAGGGGCAGCGGCCCGCTTCTTCCGCAGTTCTTGACGTGAATCCTAATATGTCCATATCTTGGCCCATTGTTTTCATGGGAACTCCTCGCACGGCTGCCGCGACACTGGAGCGGCTGATCGAAGGACCCGATCCCGTGGTCGGCGTGGTAACCCAACCGGCTCGTCCCGCCGGGCGAGGACAGAAAAATGTTCCTTCACCGGTGCATGAAGTCGCCGAGCGCCGCGGCATTCCAATCGTCGCGCCCCAAAAGATTCGCGATCCCGGTTTTCTCGCCACGCTCAAGAATTGGAATCCCAAAATCATTGTGGTCGTCGCCTTCGGCCGCATTCTACCGGCATCGATTCTTGAGCTCGCGCCTCTTGGCTGCCTCAACGTGCACTATTCGCTTCTACCCAAATACCGCGGCGCAGCGCCGGTCGCGTGGGCGATCATTCACGGAGAGAAAAAAAGCGGCGTCACCACCATGAAGCTGGTGGAAAAGATGGACGCTGGTCCGCTTTACCTTCAGAGTGAGATTGCCCTCGCGCCCGATGAAACCACCGGTTCGCTTCAAACCAAGCTCACGCCGGTCGGAACGGAGCTACTGCTTGCAACGCTGCGTAGATTGAAGGAAGGTTCTTTGACACCTCAAGCGCAAAGTGAGTCCGGCGTAACATTGGCTCCCATGATCAAAAAAGAAGACGGGCTGATCGATTGGAGCCAGCCCGCTGTGGCGATCGAACAGCGCGTGCGGGGATTCAACCCGTGGCCCTCGGCTTACACGCATTTGCGCGGCATGTTGTTGAAAGTTCACCGCGTCAAAGTCATAGAGTCAGTTCAGCCGGGCGTGCCGGGCGAAATCATCAAAGCCGACGTGAACGGGTTTTGGGTAAAAACTGGCGCCGGCGTTCTCTGCCTTGAAGAGGTGCAGCTCGAAAACAAAAAGCGGCTTCCGGGAATGGAATTCGTTAAAGGGGCAAGAATTGAGGAAGGCGACCGCCTCTGATTTGTTTCCAACGGTTCGGGAGCTTGCCACCGAGATCCTGCTCAAGGTCGAAACACGAAAAGCCTACGCCGACCTCCTGTTGGATCAAACCTTAAAAGCGAAGAGCTTCTCTTCTCAAGATCGCGCACTTCTTACCGAACTGACCTACGGCACGCTCCGTTGGAAAGGAAGATTGGACGCGCAATTAGCACCCTTCTTACGGCACCCTCTGCAAGAAACCGATCCTTTTCTAAGAAACCTTTTGCGTCTAAGCCTCTATCAATTCCTGTTTCTTGATAGAATCCCGGATTACGCTGCCGTAAACGAAGCCGTAGAGCTGGCTAAAAGCCGTGCTGGCGGCAAAGCCGGCGGCTTCGTGAACGGAGTGCTGCGCAATTTCCTTCGCGAGCAAAGACAAACCGCAAAGCCCGAGCCCACGCAAAACCCTGTAAACGCTTTTGCCGAATACTGGTCCCACCCTGAGTGGTTGGTTGAAAGATGGCTCAAGTATTTCGACTCGACGGAAATTGAAGCATTGTTACGAGCAAACAACCAGGAATCACCTTTGGTTCTGCGAACAAACCTGTGCCAGGGAACACGAAAAGGCTTGCTGGAACTTTTTCACAGCAGAGCGTTACAAGCATCACCGACACTATGGTCCCCTCAAGGAATCACGATTCAATCGAAAGCTCTCGTCGAGAACCTTCCCGGTTTTCGCGAAGGTCGCTTTCAAGTTCAAGGAGAAGCCTCACAACTGGTCACTTACTTGCTCGATCCGCAGCCCGGAGAGCGTATCCTGGACGCCTGCGCCGCTCCCGGAGGCAAAACAACTCATATCGCAGAATTAATGAATGACACAGGCGAGATCGTCGCCACAGATATTTCAGCGAAGGGTTTGCGCAGGGTCCAAGAAAACGCCACAAGGCTGCGCCTTGAATCCATTCATTCGTTTCAAGCCGATCTTTCCAAACCGCTAACCGGATCTCTAAGGCGGCCGTTCGACCGTATTTTAGTTGATGCGCCTTGCAGCGGGTTTGGTACGCTTCGCTCACACCCCGAGATAAAGTGGAACCGCGGCGAGCCGGATATCAAACGACTGAGCGAGCTGCAAAACCAAATCCTCGTCAATGCCACTTTGCATCTTAAGCCGGGCGGCGTCCTAGTCTATTCCACATGCACGCTCATCGAAGAAGAGAACGAAAAAGTCGTGGAAAACTTTTTGCAACAGCACAAGGAGTTTCTTTTGGACGATAGCGCAGCTTACCTTCCTCAACAGGCTGGATCACTGGTTCGTGATAGTTACTTCATGGTTTTGCCTCATAAACATGATACCGATGGATTTTTCGCCGCGCGCATGAGAAAGTTAGGCTAGATGCTTACCCTGAAAATCGCTCCCTCGATTTTATCTGCGGACTTCAGCCGCTTGAAAGACGAGATTCAAGCCGTCGAGGCAGCCGGCGCAGACTGGCTGCATGTCGATGTCATGGACGGACATTTTGTGCCCAATCTCCACCATTGGTCCCGTCGTGGTGGAGTGGGTGCGCAAGGTCACGGACATTCCTTTGGATGTTCATCTGATGATTCACCGACCCGGACTATTATGCGCCGGAATTCATCAAAGCCGGCGAATTGGGTCTCCATACATCCCGATACATGCAAAGATCCCATCGCGACACTGAAAAAAATACGCGCCCCCGGCGCGAAAACCTCTGTGGCCGTGAATCCCGATGTACCCCTGGAAAAAGTCGAGCGCTGTTTTCCCGACATCGACATGATTTTGATGATGACGGTCTTTCCCGGCTTTGGTGGCCAGGCATTCATTCCGGACGTGCTGCCGAAAATCAAACAGGTGCGAAAACTGATCCACGAGCGCAAGCTGCCGATTCTCGTGGAAGCCGACGGTGGTATCAAAGCCGACATCATCGATCGCGTCTTTCGCGCTGGCGCTGAGGTCATGGTCTCAGGCTCAGGCATATTCAAGACCCCAAATTATGCGCAAACAATCCGCCAGATGCACAAAGACGTCGAAGGCAATTAATCCGAGGGTTGTTTTCTCGATGCTGTATGCTAGTTTGACCCAGTCGGGGCGTGGCTCAGCTTGGTAGAGCGCACGGTTCGGGACCGTGAAGTCGGTGGTTCAAATCCACTCGCCCCGACCATCTAACTTCTTCCGTATTCTCCGTATCCACATGCCGACCATCCTGGGAGTCTAAAAAGCCTCATCCATTGGATGGGCCGAAAACATGAAATTGTTTTCGCGCCAACATCCAGACATCGTGAGAATTTTCCGTATGCGGGTAGAGTGTAAAATGTCTAGAAATATCAAAGACTGTTTCGCTTACCCCGTTTTCGGCGTCCGATCTGTGCTACAACCTCGTTGTGATCGATTGGCTATTACTTGGGATTAGCGCCTTCCTTGCGTCCACTCTGGCAGCGGTCGCCGGTTTTGGAGGTGCGGCAGTGCTCATGCCGATTTTGGTTATCATGTTCGGAGTACGCGATGCGATTCCGATTCTGACGGTCGCACAGTTGATTGGAAACGGCAGTCGAGCCTGGTTCAATCGCCGACAGGTGAAATTGCCGATCGTCGGTTGGTTTGCTCTAGGCGGTGTCCCGGCGGCGCTGATTGGTGGGTTTCTCTTTGCGTCTGCGCCAATAGGGTTTCTCATTCGTTTGTTAGGATTTTTCCTAATCTTCACCGTCGTATATCGCCATCTCGGCAAGAGCAGCGCGTTAAAAATTCCGCTTCGCGGGTTTGCCGTCTTGGGTGCTGTATTGAGCTTCCTTTCCGCGCTCCTGGGCAGCATAGGACCGATCATGATTCCCTTTTTCTTGGCCTATGGACTGGTAAAGGGCAGTCTGATCGGCACTGAGGCTCTGGCAACCGTAGTGATGCACGTCACTAAGCTGGTGGCCTATAGACGAGTGTCGATTCTGTCGTTCGATAGTATGGTTATCGGTCTGCTTCTAGGGTGCGTCATGATTCTGGGTTCGTATGTGGGTAAAAAAATCCTCGACCGCTTGCCGGAACGAGTATTCATTCTGCTCATTGAGACGACATTACTCGTTGCCGGAATCGGATTCTTAATTCACGGGTAAAAACGCCGCAAGCGTCGTTCTCGGCAACATAGCCTCATTTACCGACCGATCTACACTCGCGTTGTGAAAAAGATCGAAAGGTGGAAACAACTAACGAGTTAAAGGCTGACACCTATGGTCTCTATCTGGCTGCCAAAGATCCCAGAGTCTCTTGGTAAGCTAAGCTACTGAGTGCGTTCGTTGTCGCCTACGCCCTCAGCCCAATCGATCTCATTCCCGATTTCATTCCGGTGCTCGGGATACCTAGATGATCTCGTTTTAATCCCATTAGGCATCGCTCTCGTCATAAAATTAATTCCACCAGCAGTTTTGGACGAATGTAAAGAAAAGGCGCGGAGACGTCGCTGTTGCCTTCATTATCGTGATATGGGTTTTGTTGGCCGCATTCTTAAGTCGTTTCCTGTTTAACTTGTTGTGGGTGCGCTGGTCCATTTAATCTACGCAGTTTTGGAAAATCTAAGTGAAGTGCGCGTGAAGCGCGTTTTCACCAACTTCTTGCGACTCCCACGACAGGCCTGGAGAGAATGTTCCTTGCGCCGTGCCTCTTTCCACGATATTAACCTTTGCCGTAGGTAATCCGGGTGCAGCTCCAAGGTCTCGCAGATAGATTCAAAGGAGAAAAGCTGATTGCTCTCTTTCTCCAGAAACCACTCTTCCACTTCATGGAATAGATTCCTTCCTTTTTCATCCTTCGAAAGAACATGCTTCTGAAAAAGCTCAATCGCGTCACTAAGCACCGCCAGCATAAGCTTTTCTTCACCCTCACGGATCTCTCTTTTGAAGAGTTTCCGAATGATTTCATTGTCCAGGGGGTCAGACGAACTCCATCTATCAGTCCCGAGATTGCTCGAAAACATCTCTTCTCCTCATTGACTCAACCGGCTTCAGTTTATTTTTTTGGCGGCCGCCTTCTCGCGCAAGGATTTTCTTCTGATGTGGATCCCAGAGGGCTTTGACCTGCCCCGTGCTGAACTGGCTCTCGCTCGCTGCTTTGGCTGACGTCTTTTAAGAGTACGGAGGAAGTCCATGCGCTTTTCTCCGTAGGAAGGAAATGCAACGCCAGTGCCGTTATGAGATGGAGAGAAAACTGCGCGGATTGGGGATCGGTTTCCTGAAGAGTCCTAGTACGGCAAGCGTCGGGATGCCTCAGCTTTAGAGGCCAGATATGGCAACGGGCGAATTAGCCCATTCGTCAAAGGTAGCTGTGATACCGCCACACATAGTTATGAACTACTGCTTGTTAATCCGGATAATTAATATGGCAATTGCTATCGCAACAATAACTACACCTATAAGGGTAAAGTCCAAAAAGTCCGCTGTGATCAGTTGGGCCAGCGGGGCTCCCTGCACGTTACCGAAACTCCATAGTGCGTGAGCTATATCGCCGCCTTGCCTGACAAGCAAGGCTGTTTATCAATACAATCCTTTGCGACCTATAATCGGCTCCGTTAGTCCTTAGTGGCAAAACAAAAGGCAAGCCTGTGCTTGCCCAATTGAAATAAAAAAGAACTATTGTAAAAGAGCATCTAACAACGTCCCGCAAACCCTCTTACCAAAGCTTCAGAGCAACTGCATAGCCAGTAAGAAGTCCGTGAAAGAAGGCCTGCCGCTCCTTCTGACTTGAGTTATTGTAGCGCTCGGATGCTTCCCCAAGCGCCTTTAAGAGCTTCTCCCGACGTTTCTGCTGTGCCCCTCCACCCAGCATCTTATCAAGAAGAACATGCACGGCTTGATCGTCTGCAATGCTATATTTGTGGTCATGTGGCATCGGAGCATTCCTCCTAGGTAACGATTTCGCTTTTCTACTGACAACAATTATTCTATTCCGGCCCCAAACCCAATTCAATGAAGTCTTCCGTGAAGGTACTCGTAAGACTTGGCAGTGAGAAAAATATTTCACAACTCACTTCCTTCTGTACAAGGGTGCGGTCGGGTGACGCTTCTAAGCGGATCGCGTTTTTGTAGCTTATCTGTCAACCAACCATTCGATCGACTGGAACCTGTATCCAGTTGAGAGAGAATAGTGCAAAAGGGTTTGAGACCTGTCTCACACTTCTTGATCCGCACGCAGAACAGCTGTTAAAGTAAATCCTCGCTGTAAAAAATCAGCCATGATAACAAGTGATCAATGCCCCGACGATTTGTGCCTGGTGATTGCGTCCGAATTCGCGACGGGCGAATAGGTCGCGTCCGTGCCATCGAGCATGCGGGATATCGGGTTCGAGTTCTTAGGAGCACCAGCAAGACCCATCAATTCCTGGTCTTCAAAGCTAAGCGGCTAAAGCGTGTCACGTGTCCTAAAGGCTGGATGAGCCCTGAAGGCTACCGGAGCTACCTCAAGCCGACGTTGGCGAAGATGCGAGAGCGGCAGCAAGCCAAGAAGCAGCGTGGAAAGCTCAGAGGCCGCAAGCATGTTAAGGGCCGGTAGAACTATTGTAACGGAGCTTCGAGCAACGTCCCTGCAAACCCCTGACCCCCACCAGATCTGGGCCTGATCTGGTGGGGATCGTTGAACGGTTGAATTTTTTAGCGGCGCAACAAATCAAACCTTTTGTTGATCCAAGCCGTCACATAGTCAAAAAAGTTCTTTGGGGAATTGGTATACGGACCGCCTGGGCAAGCAGTGCAGGGGGTAATTCCATAGGTGGTTCTCGATTAAGCCTGCGATCACTCTCAGGGGCCGAGAGTTTGACGCAGCAAGGGCTAAAAGGTTACCGACAATGTTCCTCCAACTAAGTTCCGTCACAAAAGAGGCCTTGCCAGCTATAGCGTGAACTTCCACGAAGTTGGTCGATTGTCCGCGAAGTATGTTCACTCCGTGATGTTTGCTCGCTTAGCCGGATCGAAAAAGAGCCCGGACCAACACGTCTGTCCCACTGACCGGTTTCCCATCGCTCGCGGCTCCGCCGCTCGCTTGGAAGCTGCCTCATCGCCGGGATGTCATCGGGCAATCTCCACCGGCCCGATTCCGTTCTAAATGAGCCGAAGGGTCCCTCAGTCCAATCCGGCGTCTTCCAATCAATCGAAGCCCTCTGAAAGAGAGGCGACTTTCGGATGAGACTGGAGGTCGCCGGATGGAGTTGTTTAGACAGGGCGATCTAGACTTTGGACAGAATAATTATCGATGGCCCTGATGATCCCAATGATCTTGATCATGCCAACGGTCATGAAACCGATAGTCCCATCGATGTTCTGGCCGATTGTCGGAGTATTCATGGCGATCGTCGATATAATACCGCCCGAATACGCGCCTGGGATGTTCAGCGATCTCCCGTTGGACGGCGGGATGCTGCTTTAGGAATTTTTTTACCTCTTCGTGTTTTGCGAGATATTTGCGGTCGTTGACCAATTGAGGATTAGCCTGTAGATCAGTCGAAACACTGGGGTGTTTAACCATGAAGCTGTGAAATTGTGCGACTTCATCGCGCATTTGATCATAATCACTCCAAGCTTGGCTGGAGAAGCTTAGAAGCGATATTGTCAGGATTAGCGAGAAAAACGCACTTCTGGTAAAGATACGTAGCCTCTCTTTATCCATGTTAATTCCTCCTGCGCTCATTAGACGTTTTGTCGAACCGAAACAGACTCTCGCAGTGTGTTAGCGCTGCTGTTCTGGCAATTCTTTTGTATCCGGATTTTTAATGGCGGCACCAGTCATGCATGTCCATAGCGCTTTGAGGCGATCGTACCCTTCTGGCCCGGTGAGATAAATTCCGGCGCTGAAAGTACCCCAGCTTATAACCCACGCTGCGACAGTTGCAGCGACTTTGATACTACCAGCGGACGGGAGGAACAGGAGAATAAGGGGATACGCCAGGTAAACCAAGAAACTACCGGCTATCAGGACAGTGCCAGAGATGAATCGCACCGACTTTTGACCATTCGCTGCGATTTGAAAAAAGGCGAGAAATCTTTGACAAAGAGAAGCCTGTTCTTGTGAGCCCGAGTTCATACCAAGTTTGGGTGCAATTTCGCCATCGTTGATAGGATTTCTTGTTTCTGCATCCCCCCAGTTGCGCATGAAATATGCCAGTGGTTTCATTGACCGCAAGAGTCCATTTTGGAGTGAATTAAGTAATATCGGAGAAGCAAAGGAGGCCCAGCAGCACAACAAGATTGGTGGTTAACAAACAAAACGTGCAATCACAAAGATGTCGGGCTTCGGACGCCTAAAGCCTAATATTGTGCATTAGGCTCTTGAAACCCATCGCAAGGATTCCTCATTCGTCAATGACGCGGCGAATCTCATCACCCGTGTTTTTCACCGGACTTGTGCACTTCGATTGAACCTGTCTCGCATCGCGAATGTTTTAGCGGAGTTGGGCCGGGAGGGGCAGATGACCTTAGCCGCGCTGATCACCACTTCGATTGAAAACGAGATGAAACGTAATCTGTTCAGCCGCTCAATTACACCCTTCACCTTTCGATAAACAATATTCTACAACGCCACCTGGGATGCCGCGCAGTGGGATGAAGTAGGGTGCGGCCAACCAGATAGTCGCAGCTCCACCAATCAGCCATCCAGTGACGTTAAAGTTCGCTTAAATTCAGGCTGCCTCTAGCATGGGAAGAGGTGAGGGCTGGTGGGCGCGGGGGTTAAAAAAAGGTAAACGCCGTGAGGCGTTCCTTAAGGATTTTAGCGCCGAGTCCCGAGGGGGCGGTTCCCCGATCCTACCTTTAAAGAGGGACGGCGCAAGGCGACACCTCGGTGATTCCAGCGCATTCCTCGCGGCCGATTTTCTTTGGCGCGTGAGCGCCATAGCTCGCCGGCAGCGGCCGGCCTAAGATTTTCGTTAAAAGATCGATTAAGCCGCGCACTGGCGAATCGCTGCGATACGCTCCGCTGGAGTGGGGTGGGAATAATGATAGGCAGAATACCACGGGTGAGGCGTCAAGTTGGAAAGATTTTTTATCGTCAGATTGACCAAGGCTTCTTCCATTGACTTGCCTTCGCGCAGGGTCTTGGCAGCAAAACAATCGGCTTCGTATTCGTGTTTGCGCGAAAGCACGTTGATCAACGGGCTGAGATAAAATGTAAGCGGACCGGCAAGCAAGCTAAAAAGCACCAGGGCTACGTGATTCGAAGGGTGGCCAAATCCAAAAGCGGCAAATAGGGGCTCGTAAGTTAAAAGTATACTGAGAACGTAAAGCCCGATAAAAAGAAACACGGTCTGCACCACCAGCATGCGGCGGATATGCTTCATCTTATAGTGGCCCATCTCATGCGCTAAAACAGCGAGCCCTTGCTGGATGGTCATCTGCTCGATTAGGGTATCGAACAGAACAATACGCTTCGCTTTGCCGATTCCGGTGAAATAAGCGTTAGAGTGGCCCGAGCGTTTCGATCCATCCATGGAATAGATCCCGCTGGTTTTGAAACCGATCTGGTCTGCCAGGCGCAAGATACGATCGCGCAATTCTCCTTCTTTTAGCGGTTCAAACTTGTTAAACAGAGGAGCGATCAATGTGGGATAAACAACAATCATCAAGAGCTGAAACCCAGATATAAAAAGAAACGCCCAGATCCACCAGAATCGGCCCATCGTTTCCATAAGCCAAAACAGAACGAAAAGAAAAGGCACACCGATGACCAGGCCGATCAAAAGCGCTTTGAGTTTGTCGGCGATGTAGAGACCCGGGGTCATCTTATTAAAGCCAAAGCGCGCCTCCAGCCCAAAAGTCGAGTATATATCCGTTGGCAAACTGGCTAAGGAAAAAACCAACGCGACACCGAGGCAGAAAATAATTCCCTGGGCCTCGCTCATGGGAAAAAACTTGGCAGCCCATTGCCCGGAAAGCATATCCAAGTAAGGAAGCATTCCACTGAAAAGCACCACCAAAGCCACCAAGCGGCTGTAGACTTCCGCCCAGCGTTGGAACTCGCCCTTCGCCAGCGTGTAGTCCACCGATTTGTCATAATCCTCAGAGCTTATCTTTCCCTGAAAGAAATCGGGAATCTTCCGTTCCGCCCAGCGCGCGCGAACATAGCGCAGGTTGAGCTCGTTCAGAACGAACTCAACCAAAAACTCTAACGTAAAAAGTATCAGAAATACCGCAACGACTAGTTCTTCCATCAGAGCCCACGACAGTGCCGGGAGGAAAATAAAAGATGCGAGAGAAAACAGAATTTGTCAGGCAGAGAGCGTGCTGTAGACAAACGTGAGCTTGCCTTCTTGTTCGTCGACTTCAACTTTGCCGCCGTTCTGGAGTTTCCCGAACAGGATTTCATCGGCCAGTACCCGCTTGATCTCGTTCTGAATGAGTCGAGCCATGGGACGCGCGCCGAAGGTCGGGTCATAGCCGTGCTCCGCTAGCCAGCGGCGGGCGTTGGGCGTGAGTTGGAGGAAGACTTTCTTCTCGTTGAGCTGCTGATCGAGTTCGACAACGAACTTATCGACGACCCGCTCGATGATTTCCATGCTCAGCGAATTAAAGACGATCATGGCATCGAGTCGGTTGCGAAATTCCGGGCTGAACATCTTTTCGATGGCTTCCTTACCCTTGCCGGCATTGGAGCGAGCGCCGAAGCCGAGCGGGGCTCCGCTCATTTCGCGGGCGCCGGCGTTGGTGGTCATGATCAAAATGATATTCCGAAAGTCTGCCTTGCGGCCGTTGTTGTCCGTGAGAGTCGCATGATCCATGACCTGGAGTAGGATATTGAATAGATCCGGATGAGCCTTTTCGATTTCATCGAGCAACAACACCGCATAGGGGTTTCGGTTGATGGCATCGGTGAGAAGTCCGCCTTGATCGAAGCCGACATAACCCGGAGGCGCGCCGATCAAGCGCGACACCGTGTGCTTCTCCATATACTCGCTCATGTCGAAGCGAATAAATTCGATTCCCATGATGTGTGCCAGTTGTTTTGCCACTTCGGTTTTGCCCACGCCTGTGGGACCGGAAAAGAGAAAACAACCAATTGGTTTTTCCGGAAGTCCGAGGCCGGAACGTGAGAGTTTTATCGTGCTGGCCAACGTTTCGATGGCCGCATCCTGCCCAAAAACGGTTAACTTGAGATCACGCTCGAGATTTTGCAATTGCTCTTTGTCGGAGCTGGAAACACTGCGCGGTGGAATTTTGGCAATCTTGGCGACGATTTTTTCTATGTCCTTCGCGCCGATGCTTTTCTTGCGCTTGTCGGTAGGGAGGATTTTCACCGCCGCCCCAACTTCGTCGATCACATCGATGGCTTTATCGGGCAATTTGCGGTCGTTAATATGTTTGGCCGAAAGCTCCACCGCGGCGTGTAGCGCCGCCGTCGAATAGTGCACCCCATGGTGTTTTTCATAGTGGGGTTTTAGCCCCTGAAGGATCTGGTAAGCCTCGTCAATGCTAGGCTCGGGGATTTCGATTTTTTGGAAACGCCGCGCCAGGGCGCGATCCCGCTCGAAATAGCTCTTGTAATCATGGTAAGTCGACGAACCAATGCATTTGAGCTCTCCGGAAGCCAGCGCCGGTTTTAAAATATTGGAGGCGTCCATGGAGCCGCCGCTCGTCGCCCCAGCGCCGACCAGCGTGTGAATCTCGTCGATAAACAGAACCGCGTTTTTTTGTTTCTTGAGCCCCGTCAAAACCCCCTTCAAGCGCGCCTCGAAGTCGCCGCGAAATTTTGTGCCAGCGAGAAGCGCCCCCATATCCAGGGAATAGATGACCGCGTCTTTCAGGGCGTCGGGGACCTCGCCACGGTGAATCTTTAATGCCAATCCCTCGGCGATCGCCGTCTTGCCCACGCCAGGGTCTCCCACGTAGATCGGATTGTTCTTGCGCCGCCGGCATAGAACGTGGATGGTTCGTTCGATCTCATCGTCCCGTCCGATGAGGGGGTCGATATTTCCCTGTTGCGCCTTAGCGACCAAGTTGACGGCAAAAGCTTCGAGCGGTTTGACCCGGCGGCTGGGTTTTTCTTCGTCGTGCTGTTCCTCCTCATTGTTCTGTTCACCCTGAGCCCATTCCTCACCGGTCGCGATCTTGGAAATGCCGTGGGACACATAGTTGACGACATCGAAGCGGGTGATGCCTTGCTCCTCCAGCAAATAGACCGCATAGGAATCCGGCTCACGGAACATGGCAACCAACAGATTACCGCCATTGATCTCTTTCTTTTCGGCGGATTGCGCGTGGATGACAGCCCGCTGGAGCACGCGATGAAAGCTCAGCGTCTGTTGGGGGTCCTGATCGAATCCATCGGGCAGCTTTTGGAGTTGGGCATTGAAAAATTCCTCCAGTGCCTTTCTGAGCCGATCAATATCCCCTCCACAGTTGATTATCGCTCCACTTGCATCCTTATCTTGCAGCAAGGCATAGAGAAGATGCTCGAGGCAGACAAACTCATGCCGCCGTTGTTTGGCTTCCTTTAACGCTACGTTGAGCGTTCCCTCTAATTCCTTGCTGATCATGCTAAGCCTCTTCCATGGTGCATTTGAGTGGATATTCGTGCTGGCGAGCTAAATTTTCAACCACGGCGACTTTGGTCTCGGCGATTTCGTAACTATAGACTCCTGCCACCCCGATCCCTTTCTTGTGCACATGGAGCATGATTTGTACCGCCTCAGTCTGTTCCTTGTGGAAGACATACTGCAGTATCTGAACGACGAACTCCTTGGTAGTATAATCGTCATTGTGCAGCAAAACTTTGTACAGGGGAGGTCTTTTTAGCTTTTTCTTGGTCTCGGTGACCAATCCGTGATCGAGTTCGTTTTCCCGTCGGCTCATGATACCTTTGTGCTCCCCTGACGCTAATGCAAATCTAACACGCTTTTCCGCCGGCCTGCAATCCTCTCACGCAATTCAAAAGCCAGCCTTTGATGCTTATCTAACTCCTTGTGTCCCAAAAGGAAAGAAGTAATATACGGAGAGAGTCCTTTCCGAAACTCGGGGTCTTTGAATAGGTGACCAAGCTAGCGAGGTGTACCATGCTTTCCAATAAAGTCAGCGAGATTATGACCGCCAGCCTGACAACCACCGTCGGGTCTCGCACGGTATTCGAGGTCATGGAAAAGATGGTAGCGGAGGACGTGGGACGCATCGTCGTGACCGACAAGGACATCCCGGTAGGGATTTTTACCGAGAAGGACGTACTAAAGCGTGTCGTCAACAAAAGAGACCCTAAGAAGACCGCGATCCGAGAAGTTATGACTTCTCCTATTCGCGCGGTGCGCGAAGAGACTCACATCGTCGAAGCCTTTGGCAGGATGTATAGGGGAAAGTTCCGTCACCTGCTGGTGCGCGGGCGAAGAGGAAAGATCGTTGGGATCGTTTCCATGCGACGCATCCTCGGATTAGCCGTCGAGTTGGGTCCGGGCTTGACAGAAACCAAGACCGTCGGAGACATAATGTCGAGGGGTGCGCCAACTGTTGATGAATCTCTTTCAATCTTTGAAACCTTGGACCAAATGATCCAGCAAGGATTGGCCTCAATTGTTATCACCTCTGGCGGCAAGCCTCGCGGGATCTTCACCGAGCGGGACGTTCTTAAGCGAGTGGCCGTCCGAGATATGAACACCAAAAAAACCCCGATCAAAGAGGTTATGACCTCTCCTCTCATCACTATGGCGCGCACGCATTTGATCCATGATGTCTTGGCTGAGATGTACCGTCGCGATATTAGGAACATGCCGGTTAGCGGGGAACGGGATGAGCTAATCGGCATCGTGTCTATGGCCGATATCTTACAGTATGCCCAGGCATTTGATATTGATGAAAAGGTCCGGCAGACGTGGAAAGAAGTTGAGGAATACTACGATTCCGAGGACCAATATACCCCCGGATAAACACCTTAACCTTTTGTATTGTAAAGGAAATATGTTACGCTAAAAAGAATTGCGAAGAAACTGAAGGAGGCTGTATTTTGGATACCCCGACGGTTAACGACTTGAATATTTGCGTCGCCACTGAGAATGGTTCGGGCAGTGCTTCGTCCAATAATATCTTGTTCAAGGCGATCTTTAAGATGGGCATCCCTTGCTCGTCAAAGAACATGTTCCCCTCGAACATCCAGGGCTTGCCCACTTGGTACCAGATCAGGGCGTCTGCGGACGGGTATTTGAGCCGGAAAGATGTAATCGATGTCATGGTCATGTTCAACGACGCCACCGCAGCGAAAGACATCCACCGCGTCCGGGAAGGGGGACTGATTCTTTACGACGATTCCACACCCCTTCCTGCTCAGCTAAAACGGGATGGGCTTCAGTACGTCGGCGTCCCCGCCAATAAGTTGATCGCCAAATTGGTGCCCGCCTCGCCGCTGCGCGCCAAGCAGCGTAACATGATCTACGTCGGCGCGTTAGCATATCTATTTGGCATCGACATGGAAGTGATCAAGGCCGTTCTCGAAGACACCTTCGGGAAAAAGCCCGCTGTCATTGAATCCAACTTAGTTTGCATCGACGCCGGCTATCAGTACTTGAAAGAAAAGGGCGTCACTCAGAACATTGGCCGCCTTGAGCAAATTCCCAATGGTAACAAAGGCAAGATCATTACCGAAGGTAACACCGCCGCGGCCCTGGGGGCGATATACGGTGGCGCCTCGGTCATTTGTTGGTATCCCATCACGCCATCGAGTTCTCTCGCGGAGGCGATGGAATATTACTTGCCTAGATTGCGCAAGCCCAAAGACGGCAAACGCCCATATGCCATCGTACAGGCTGAAGACGAGATAGCGTCGGCCGGAATGGTCGCCGGCGCCGGGTGGGCCGGAGCCCGCGCAATGACCTCCACCTCAGGGCCAGGGGTTTCTTTGATGAATGAAACCATCGGCCTTGCCTACTATGCCGAGATACCCTGCGTATTTTTTATCATCCAGCGCGGCGGCCCTTCGACCGGTCTACCGACACGAACACAGCAGTCGGATATCTCCCTGATGTATGGCGCATCCCATGGCGACACCCGGCATATCCTGTTGATTCCCCATGATATGAATTCTTGCTTCGACTTTGCGCGGCGGAGCTTCGATTACGCCGATCGATTCCAGACGCCGGTTTTTGTCGCGATGGACCTCGATCTAGGAATGAACCTCTGGCCATCGGAACCGCTCAAATTGCAGCAGGAAACTTTTGATTTGGGCAAGCGGCTGAGCGCCGAACAATTGGAAGAGTGGAGCAAAGCCGGGAAGAAATTCCGCCGCTACTTCGATCAAGATGGGGACGGCATACCTTATAGAACCGTACCGGGAAACCAGCACCGCATGGCATCGTATTTCACGCGCGGATCGGGCCACGACGCCGACGCCAAGTATTCCGAAGATGAAAATGACTATAAATACATTCTCGATCGACTGAAAAAGAAGTTCGGGACCGCGCGAAAATTTGTCCCCAAGCCGATCGTCGAGAAAGAAAGAGGCGTCA